>ULTP01036693.1_pt1 | contig 27671 bp, 28 predicted proteins | sample 1957721 | NCBI WGS metagenome assembly ULTP01 (sample SAMEA4835737, study PRJEB28245) | human gut metagenome | biome: gut microbiome; material: fecal sample | place: Denmark | collected 2008 | reverse complement strand
GAAGAAAATAAAACATCATCTTTGATACGCGCAAATATAAATACTCGTTCTTATTTATGCAAATGTAAAGAGAAGTTTTTTATTCAATCGAATAAGATTTAACAAATAATTAACATAATCCCGAAAACAAAAATGTCATCCGTCGCACGGCAAGCGGCAGATGACATGGGACAGATGGACGATAAGGCCCGATTGCGGACACATATCTTAATTCTTACGTCCGTATCGGCAGATGAGCAGCGAACTCAAAACCAAGAGCGCAAGGGCAATCATCCATGTGTAGATTTTCCGCTCTTTCTCCAAATGTTCGATATCCGCAGCCTGTTGTTTGGCGCAAGCGGTCAGTATATTGATTTGGGATTGCTGCGCCTTGCAGATGTCCGCAAGCTCGGTGTTGATGCGTTGCTGCGCTTCCAACGAGGCTTGAATGCTCTTGAAGTTCCGGTTGGTGGTATACGCGTCGCGGATGTGTCCGGGTGTGCTTACCTCCATTTGCCGGATTTGTATGCTGTCCGGCAGATACGCCAGTTCCGTAGTACCGCGTGCGTCCGTTGCAAAGTTGTTGAACAGGAGTATGCCTACAAGTGTGCCGCTGATAAGGAAAGCGACCAATGCGATGATGGCAAACAGTGTGTTTGACGATTTCCCAACGGGTTGCGGGTATGGACGGTCGAGCCAGGGATGCGGGTGCATCGGGTGAAGCGGCACGGTTGCCGTCCCATAGTCCATAACTCTGGCATCGGCCTCTCCTTCGGTCTCTTTTTTCTCCAAAGCCTTGCGTCTTGATATGTCTATGAACTCACGTTTCGCAATCTGGTATTTATCTGCCTGATAAAGTACAAGATCGTTTTTTACCAGCCAATCAAGGACATCCTTGACACTTCGTTCCGATACTTTGAGATTGCTGATACTCCAGAATATCTCGGTACAAGACACCCATATTGGCTTCTGAAGGCATTTCTGATACAAGATTTCAAGTATCTCGGCCTGTAGCTGCTCTCTTGTTGGTTCCATTTTATTGTTACAGTATTAATTGTTTCGGGATAAAGTGATATTTCTTTCCACCTATGAATACAGGTTCGAAAAGGTTGCGTTGATATAGGTCCTCCAACCGCTTCATCTTCAAGATGAGAGTGGCATAGTCTTCATTGAAGTCCGTCAATTCGACCTTCCTTCTTTTCAGTTCGTTCACCGTTGTCGAATGCAGAAGGGTGTCATTGGCCATGATTCCGGTCTTATAGTAGAAGATTTGGGCCAAATAGGGATTCTTTGGCAAAATTTTTCGATAGAAACTTCGGTTGATGCTTTTCTTTTGCCGTTTGAATTGCTTGCGGAGTACCTTCAGTTCTTTCTTCTGGATGCTGTCCGAAAATTCCGGAAGCAGTCCGCGATAGCTTTGCAACAGGTCTGTCATCTCCATATCATCGAGCAGATAGCCGTATTCGTATCCGTTCATGATACTGTCCGGCACCGTGGCTTCGACGTAATATGTGTCATTCACACTGTTCCTGTCTATGTCGTCAAGACGTGCGCTGTCCGGATTTTCCGTATGATGGAACAGGTATGCCAGCTCGGATGTCGGACGACTTCTGAGGACACCGATGTTGCGCTCATACTCCTTTAGGGAATGCAACAGTATGCTGTCTGTCTCAATGGACTGACATAGCACGGAATCCAAAGCGGTCTCAAAGGCATTGCGTTCCAGCCTGTTCCGTCCTTTGGGAAAGATGAGTCCTCCTACCGTAAGGCTGTTCTGCGGTGCGTCATACAGATACACGTTGGCCTCCGTAGATTCTATGTTCTTGAACAGTTCCATCTTTACCAGTCCGTTATCCGCGATATAATTGGAGATATGGTCTATGTATTGGTTGGAATGGCTGTCCAAAATGGATTTGGCCTGCAACAGATAATCCTGATAGGGTATCCCTGACGCTCTGTCTACTTGGGCAAAAAGAAGTCTTACCGATTGACTGGCTAACCACGAGAGCTGTTGCTTGTTCAGGGACAAGGTTTGTTTCGTCCCTAAAACGACTACGATGTTGTTGCCGAAGCGGATTCCATTGTCATGACGGGAGAGCTGCTTTATCGCTCCGTCAAAGCCGTAAGACGGCTGTTCTTCCACCGGCTCGTTTTTCTGTTTGTCGGAAATGGTTTGTTTGACATGATCGAGCCATGCCGCAAAATCCTTCGTCGGAGGCAGGTGGATATTCTGTCCGTCGGCAGATATGCAGGTGGCTGAGAAGGTGTAGCTATATCCGGGCTTCATTTTCAGCTTCAGGTTCTGCAGCACATTGATATAAGGTGACAGATAAGGGTGGTCTGAATCATGGAACAAAATATGTATGTGTACGCTCTTGTTCTCTGCCTCCATCCTCCGGACGTCGGAGACCATGATATCCCCGCCTTTGATATTGATGATTTTGTTCCAGTTCCTATCCCACACGGACAACGGATAGTTCAAACGGACATCCCCGTCCGTAGTGGGACTTTCCGCATTGCCGTCTAAATCGAACAAGACTGTTCCCTGGATATTCGCATGGTGCAGTGCCAGCGTATCGGGATATGTCAGATTGATGGTACACAGCAGCGAATCTCGATACTGTGGGTAATCAAGGGTATATGCTTCATTCTGTCCGGCTTCCGCAAGAAGGTCTGCAGGAATCCAGCCCAGAAAGCGTCTGGTGCTGTCCGACAAGGCGGGTGCATTGGATATCAGCGCGGATTTGCCGCTTTTATCCACCTTGTACAAGTATACAATCTCTCCGCTGACAACCCCGGCCTCCGTTCGGGTCTTCAAAAACGGTTCTCCGTATATATTCAGCGTGTCTCCGCGAAAGAATTGATGAATATCGAACAACTTTCCGATGCTGTTTATGCCGATGCGGTATCTTATCGGCCGGTTGTTGCGGGGATTGAGATAGGCATGATCGTACATCAGTATGTTGTCTGCCGGAATCCAGCCGGCATAATTGACTTTACCGGGTTCCTTGAAGTGTCTCTTGCTGTTATACAGGAAGCCGATTATCGACTTGGGCTTGCCGGTAATGTCAGGATCGGCTTGGACGAGCTTGTATGTCCCGTTCTTCTCGCCCACTATATAGTAAGGCGTGCCTATCCCGCAGGATGACCGCTTGCGCTGGAAGTACGGGTCCTCATAGCTTTGGTTTCCCGTCCTGTCCGAATAGACTATCCGGTTTGTCTTGTTTTTCTTTGTCTTCACAGGCGGTTCCGCGGATGGCGGATAGTTGAATATGTCCTTGTCCGTTATTCGTATTCTGTCACAGACGGACACCTGGGCAGACGTGTTGCACGCAAAGGCAACCGTCACCGCCACAGAAAACAGGGTTCGAAGGAGATTCGGTTGTTTCATTTTTCAATATAGCTTTGTGTCACATAGATGGACTTGACGCAATTCAAATCGTCAATCTTCACATCGTCGATACTCACACGCTTTTTCCTGTTGCTCTCAAGGAAATGCAGCCCTTGGCAATAGCCGTTAAAGTCATTGTATTTTTCATCGTTGACGATTACCACCACTTGATCCGCATCAATACAGAAGTATTTGTTCCGGATATAATTGGTGTGTTCGTAATATACCGATTTTTGTGATACTTTGGCATCGGCAATGGCTTGCAGGTGCCTCTTTATGTCATTCTGCGCCAGAGCCAACGAATCTACGGTGACCAGCTCTTCCGCTTTCTCAAAGCGCGGAAGAATGGTTACACGGTGTTTCACCGGGTATTTGGTCGTATTGGTCTGCAACGAGATTATGTACTCTCCCGGCAGGTCATACGAATACACGACCTGTTGCTCGTATGCGTCGACAGTGCCGCTTTCGCCAAATTCCCATTGCCAGGTATCCATACCGTCACCTTCTGCCGAAAAGACCAGATCTTCGCCTTGATAGCCTTCCGACACGCCATAGATACGGGGAATGGAGTCAATGGCTTCGCGTTCCAGCCCCGATATCACCTTGATATACTTGTTGACTGTATGCTTATCGTCTATTCTCAATGTGATAAGATATTTGCCCGGTTTCCGGTAGGTGTATGCCACGTCCGTATTTCTCATCAGTGTGTCACCGTTGCCCATTTCCCAGACAAGCTGTTTCCCTTTGATTGCAGCCGTATCATTGACCAGCAGTTCCAGCCGCTCATTGACCTCATAATGGAAATTGTCATTGGTGTCATACACGTAAAAGTCAATGTTGGCAAGGTGCGACTTCGAAGGCAGGAACAGAAACAGAAGAACACCTGCCACGGCGAACAGTCCCAATAGGATGATGGTTATCGTTTTCTTATTATCCATGTGCGAACGTTTTATAGGTTGGCTTTACATTCTTCCAGGTCCCGCTCGATAAGCGCGTTGTTATGTACCAGGCTGTTCAGTTCCTCTTTGGTGTCAAACTGGAATTTCAGCATTCTGGAAGACAACACGCCGAAAAAGTATTTCGTATTCATGTTGTTTTCCTTGTACACATACTGCAATTGGTAAATCGCATCCTTTACCTCGTCCATCCGTTGCACCTGATGTACGTTGAAGTCCAAGGAGTCGACCGCATTCCAGATGTTGTTTGAACGCTGCGCATGGGTACGCTGGATTTCAAATATGCGCTCGGAGTGGTTGATGTCGTTTATCAGTTCCGAACTGTCCTCCGTCGGTACGTTGAGTATGTACCGGCAAAGTATGATATAGATTACCGCTACTGAAAAGACCAGTAGCAGAAAGAAACGGATGTTTCCCCACAGCACTTCGTCTTTTGTCATGGCTTCTGCACTTTATTTTTGTTTAACTCCTGGTATTTGATTCTGCACTTTTCAAGTTGTTCCATGTTGCTTTCGCGCTTTTTGCTCTCGCGGTCAAGCTCATCCATAGATGACTGGATGACACGGGCCTGTTCAAGCATGACCTTGTACACCTCGTACTTGCTCTTGTCAGCCTGCATCGCAATATCGTTTTCCATCAACAACCGCTTCTTGGTTATCAGTTTTTGCATGTGCTTATGCTCACTCGAATTTCGCCGTTTGGTCTTCAGGTTGTTCAAGTCTCTGAACAGTTCTTCTATCTGGAAGTTGAGTTCCGCCTGTTTCTTGAACACGTCGTCATATTCGGTTTTCTTGCTTTCAAGAAGGGATATCCCTTTTTGTGCGGTCACAATCGTCATGACACCTCCGGCGGTGGTCACGACAAGGGCGATGACGAACACTGCGGCAAATCGGAGCTTGGCCTGAAAGCGGGCTTTTTTGTTCTCTGCGTCCATATTCTTACGATTTATCCGTTCAACCTATGAATGACCATGACCGTTTCTTCTGGGATTCTGTTGCTTCGCGGCTTTCGTCGCCCACGATGATGTTCTCCCTGACCATACCGATGTATTCCAGTTCGCTCATCTTGTGGAACATCTTGCTCAGGAGTGTTACAAGTGCCCCCACTGTCTGCAGCGATTGGTTGATATGTGTATGGTCGTATATTAGCCCGGTCACACTCTCTATCTTCGTGATAAATTCGGAAGGTGTGACGTTCGTCCACTCATAGAAGTATTGGAGGAGTTGTTCTCTTTCCGTTTCGGAAAGGGCCTGAAGCGCGGTGTTCAGCCCGTTCGCAAGTTCATTCACCGCTTGCACGAGATAGATTGGCGGTTGCTCCAAGGCGATTTGCTCGATAAAAAAGATTTTTGAATTGTAGAAAGCGGAAAAAGCCTTGCACAGTTCAAATGTGTTGTTCGCAAGCGTGTCTCTGCGTTTGTCGGCGACATTCCGGCTGTAAATGAGTTTCACGTCCTCCTTTATCGACCGCAGGGTGCGCCCCAGTTGGGTGATGAATGTCTTGATTCCTTCATGGCAGGAGGAGTGCTGTACCGGCGGTATGTATTGGTAGTTGATTTTGTAGGTATTCCCGTGCCTGCATACTTCTGCCACCAACAGAAAATTTTGGCTGTAGAAAGGTTGGTTGACTTGGCTTTTGGGCACGATGTGGAGTTTGATGCTCGGCAATACATACGGATGGTGCAAAGGCACCTCTTCCGGGTCCGGCTCACCGACAGGAACCGGGTGATACGGATCTACGGATACAAGTACCATATACTCGCTGTCCTCGGCCTGCAGGCCGGACTCCGAAATGGTTGCTTGGGGAATCTCATCCCCATACAAGCCTTCGTAATAAATGATGGGCAGGCCGCCTTTGGTGATTGCGTTACAGTTCTTCAGGCGCACGCACAAGGTAGTCATAGTGTCACCCGAAATCTCAATCTCAAGATTGTCTCCTATCCCTTCAAGGGCTTCTCCGAGGCCGTAGTTATAACTTGTCAGACTTCTTTCCGCTTCGCGGTTGAGAGCTTCTGTCTGGCTATATTGGTTGGCAAAGAAGTGCCGGCTGGTCAGTTTCAGACCATTGACCCAGTTTACGGGCAAATATGTCAGTGTCTTCATATATTATGATTTTTTCTCTATTTGTACGCGTCTGATATATATCGTCTGGTTGTTCCTGATACGGTTGTCCTTACTGGTCAGGTTGGGGTCGAGTATTCTGACGAACAACGGAAAATTAAACCATTTGGAGGTATAGAACATCCAGCCGATTCGCATATCCTCTTTCTCTGTCTCGATTTTGTTTTGCGGGAAACGCCTGTTCTGGTCTTCGATAACCCAGTTGAACCAGTTGCCGAGAGAGATTTCATTGGGCAGGCGGGCGACCAGCGAGGCGTATGCCTGGTCTTTGATGTTCCGCTTCAACTTCACTTTCACGGTACGGAAACCGAAGTTGTCTATATTGTCCCAATACTTGCGGTCAAAGGTTCCGTTACTAAGTTCCCACGGGATATAGATGGGGTGCGGTATATTCAGGAACATGGTTCTGCTGTACATAATCAGGTAAGGGATTGCAAACCACAGGACATTGGTCATGTTCCACAGCGAATAAGGCAACTTGCTTATCAGTTCGAACAACAGGTAGTAACACCATCCACCCAAAGCGCACGTTGTGAGCAATGTGAGGATGACCGCTGTTCTGGAACCGCCGATTCCGATCATATTGAACAAATCGCAAGAGGACAGCTTGCAGAATAAGATGCCGAGGAGGATATAAGACAGGATGGTGAATACCAGCCCTCCCCAGACATATTCGTTACGCAGGAAGCCGAACAGGCAGGGCAACGCAACGGCAATGGAGGCAAGAAGAATAAAGATAATCAGTTTCTTCAGGCTGAGTTTGCTCTTGATTGTCTTTATTCCGGTCAGGACGAATATCATGACGGCAACAAACAATGGAGCCAATAAATAACGGGCAAAGAAATATAGCAGTATCTTCATGTTTTTCTATTTTTTCACAAGTTCGTATTATATCCCAATCTGTTTTCTCCAAGCATAAAGTCCGTTTCTCCGTACACCAGATAGTCAACTTCGATATTTCTTGTTGACAGGATGAAAAATTCAAGTATCCGTCGGACATTGGATAAGTCTGTTTTTACTTCCTCGTAATCATCCGGCGGAATGTCAAAGATGATGGTGGCCGTCAAATCATCGGTTTCACTCGTCATAGGCCCGTTAAGGCCCAATGTCTGGCCGACACAGCCGTTGCCGACAGAGAGATAGACCGTCTCGTCAATCTCATGGGGTTTCAGCCGTAATTTCACCTTCATTCCCAGGACGGTATGAAGCAACTGTTCGATGGCGGGCAGGTTCTCTTTATACCGTTCTGCATTGCAGAGGAACAGGAACAGTTTGTATCTCTGATGCGAAGTGACGGATAGCTCGCTATTTTCCATCGCTTCCACCATCCGGATGAAATTCTTCTTGGAATCCGGGTCCGAGAAGAAATTCAGATGACGGTTATTGATACGGACTTTTTCTTTAAAAAACTCGGTATCAAAGGGAGCGAAAAACTGAATAAGCTCCTTATCCTGTTTTTCGCTGGCTCTGATGGCTTCGACAATCTCCTTATTGCTCATGCCCGGTGTGCTCAGCACCAACGGGTGAAACAGCAATTCCGGAAGCTGGTGGTATACACTGTTTCTTGCCAGGTTCAGCAGAATATATTCTTTGTCGGCGTTCGCCGTCGTGATATGCTGTTCCGAGACGCTTAATACATCCTTGGATTGCACACGGCTGTTCATGCCATGACAATTGACCATGAAATGGTCCGAAAGCTGCCGGTCAAGAACAAACTGCAATTCATCATAGAAAATTTCTGCGATGAAATTTACGGCCTGGCTCCGCTGGATGCTTTCCAAGGATCTTCTTTGCGTTAACACTGCTCCCATACCAACTCACCGTTTCGATAGTTTATGATGATGTTGTCACCCGGCTTGATTGTTTCGGAAACAATCAGGCGGGATACGGACTTCTTGATATAGGTTCTGATGACTCCCGCAATCGGACGTGCCCCGTATTTGGGAGAATACCCTTTCTTGGCCAGATGTTGCAGGGCTTCATCAGACAGGTTCAATTGTATGTTTTTCTGCTTCATCAACTGTTCCTGCAACCTGCCGAAATGAAGGTTAAATATCTGTTTGGCGATATTTTCGTCTATCGGTGCAAATGGGACTACCTCTGTGAGACGTCCCAGGAACTCCGGACGGAAATACTGCGCCATTACCTCGATGAGCTTTCCGGAATCCGGAGTATTCCCGGATTGTATCTGCTCCACAATCCACTGGCTTCCGATGTTGGAAGTGAAGATGATGATGGAGTTGGAGAAATCCCCCTCACGGCCGAGTTTGTCATGTATCTTTCCTTCATCCATCATTTGCAGGAAGACATCATAGACACTGCTATGGGCTTTTTCGATTTCATCGAACAGCACTACCGAATAGGGCTTCTGCCTGATTTGGGTTACCAACAGACCGCCTTCTTCATATCCTACGTATCCCGGAGGCGCACCATACAGCAATGCTGCCGAATGCTCTTCCTTGAACTCGGACATATCAAATCGGATCATAGCCGATTCATCATCAAACAGCAACTCGGCCAACGACTTCGTAAGTTCTGTTTTTCCCGTTCCGGTCGGGCCGAGGAAAAAGAACGAGCCGATGGGCTTCTTAGGGTCGCTCAGGCCGCTGCGCGATTCGATGATGGCATCCGACAGCGTGGTGATGGCTCGGCCTTGTCCCTTTACACGTTCCTGCAATTTGCTCTCGATACTTAAAAGCCGGTCTTTCTCTCGCGCTTGTATCTTTCCGATGGGGATATTGGTGCATTCTGCCACAATGGCCTCAATCTCCGACGGGCGTATCTCTTCGATGGGCTGCCCCGAAAGTGTCTCCAACTCTTTGATGATGCTGCACACGCGCCCTCTCTTTGTGGCAATGTCATCCTCCTTGTCCCACACATAATTGTCCGACAATTTCGTGGTCAACACGACACTGATCTTGCTGAATATGGAACGGTACAATAGATAGAGGGGTGCATCCGACATACATTCGTCAAGCGTTTCAATGTTTTCAAGTTCCGCTTCCAGCTCGGACACACTGATACGCGCATTCTTGTTGCAAAGCCGGACAGCGGCGGCAGTTCGGTCAAGCAGATCTATGGCGGCCGACGGAAGGTTCCGCTCCTTGAAGTAGCGTTTGGAAAGGGCTATCGAATCCTTGATGCAAGCGTCCGAAATATTCAGTTCGTAATACCGTTCAATCCTTCTTTTGTGCAGTTGTATGGCACTTTCCAGCGTGGTCGCATCCAATTCTTCAATCTTCATGATGTCAAGACGGCCTTCTATCGGATGCTTTTCAATATGCTTCCGGTAAGAGTCGTTCGTGAGTGTCAGCACAAGATTGGCGGCTCCTTCACTGATTTGCGCACTTAATATATTGATAAGCGTGGATGCCTTGCCAGACGCGCCGTTTTCCAAAAGAACCTGCAAATCGTCAATCACCAGCACGGCTTGTTCCAATTGGTTCAGCTTGTGCATCAGGTTGACTACTTTCTGCGCAATCTCCGTTTCAGAGGAGGTCGAAGCAAGCAGTTTGGCCGTATTGAGTCCGACAATGGATATTTGCTTCAACATTTCATCCTCATTCTCGCAAATGTCCTTGACAAAGGCATGGATAATGGAACTTTTGCCGATACCGGACTCACCGACAATTAATATGCCCTTGTTCTCGGAACGTTCAAGGCACTCCAAGATAGTACGGACTTCCTTTTCCCTGCCGACAACGAAACCGCCGGCATGAATGGTGTCTTGGGTTTTCAGGTTGTCGGCATAATGAATGCCCGCTATGAGCTGCAGTTCTTCTCCCTGATACGAATGCAACGGGGTAAGCGCATCATAGTAGGACAAGATGTCGCTTTCCGAAATCTCCAGCGTCTCTATTTGCTGATGCGAATAGATGACACCTTCACGTAATATGGCGGTAAACACGCAGATGGAATCCACGTAATCCGTTCCTAACTTGATTTTAGAACGTTCGGATTCATCCAATACCTTTGCCAGTTCTTCGTCAGGAATGACATCATCAGTGGCATTGCCGTTGGACTTGTACATTTCACGATGGGTTTCAAACCACTCCATGATGTAGACAACATCTTTCTGCATCGAAAATAAGATTTCTTTCAGGCCGGTATTTTCTGTAAACATGGCCATGACAAGATGCGCCACACCGAATGTACTGTGTTTGTCTTGAAGTGCCATTCCTTTTGCCATCTTCATGGCTGACACCAGACTGGGGCTATAATTACTGTCGTTCATACGAATTTTATTTTATAGTTGGAATTACATACAGAGCGTTCAGTCAAATCTCTTTCAAAGTAATGGGCCAATTCTGACAGATTGGGAATTTCATCCCCATCAAATTGTCCGAGCTTTATCTTTATCTCTGTTACCCTGACTAACCCTTTTTTGCTGTCGGGAGATATGGCCACGCCATTGCCGATCTCGACCGAATCGACATATTTGCCCATCTTGTGCAACAAGTAGCTCTTGATATCTTCTTTGGATACAATCCGCTCCCGCGACAACAGGCCGTATCTCAAGCTGTTAACAAGTTCCTGTTCGCTGTCATGCGTCGAACCGCCTTGCATAAATGTACGCAACACGATACCCGAAGCATCATATTTTTCTATGTTGAACTGTTGTATCAACGTGCGTTCGTTGAATCCGTTCGCCAGAGAACCGGAAGTTACCCAATATTTGATTTCACCATTGGACGCATCCCTTTGAGGGACACTTAAGACAAAGACCTTTATTTTGTTGTCTTCTTTAAGTGTGGTCTCCAATCCTTTCTCTATCTCTGTTATCTTGCCGAACAAATCCTTGAGCTGTGTGGAAAGCGCATCCGGGTTCATGGAAGCAAACGCGTTACCGTCCTCTTTCACTAATTGCAGCACTTTTGAAATCAATGAGCGGGCACTGTCCGAATCAAACCGTTCAAGGTCTCCGAAATACAGGCTGAAGATACCGGTCGGATTCTCTTCATATTGATTGAGCCGGTTTACATACTCCCGCCCTTTGTTATCCTGAAACGACCTTATATTTAAGAAATGCGTGCGGTTCGGACATTTCAGAGGGATGATTCGTCCGGTAGTCCGGAAATTATGCTGTTTGTAGACGAGTTGTCTGTTGACAACCGGAAACGTGTTCAGATACACGTCCAGGCTCTCGATGCTCTCCTTCGTGAAAATCTCAGGTAAAACCATCTTGACCCAAAACAGGCTTCCCATATCATCCGGGACATCACTGTCGGAGAGACATCCGGGGAATAGCTGTTGGCAAGTATGTTTCTCTTTCGAACCGTTTCCGATACTTACATTAAAATACAGGTCATTGTAAAAATCCCGGATTTCATCGAAGTAGTGCGCATTACCATAGGGGTCTTTAACATCCAGACCGGTTTTCACACAGAGCCGGTTCCCATTGGAATCATAAAATGAGGCCATCTTCATAAACGGAAGAAGGCTCATATCCGAAGGCTTGATGCAAAACATCACAGAGTCCGTCTCCTGCAGCACTTCTTGGGACACGGCTATCCCGACCCATACGCAATAATCGGCTATCCGGTTTTTGGAACCGAGGAAGCGGACGGGCGCGTCAAAACCATCGGCCGAAAGCCTCATGCTGTCGCCGTATGCGATTGCGCAGACTTTTGCATCAACAAGTTTGTACGAGAACAACGGGGTTATGAAGACCTGGACGTCCCCCTTGCCGAATACGCTTTTCTCGGCATAGAAATGATCCTCGGCATCCAGTTCGCAACACTCCCCGTGGTTGGGGGTGATGGTCATCAACGCATGGGCCGGCCTTGGCAGCGACCATTTGTTTCCTATGAGTATCCGGGACAGGCGGTGAAGAATACGCGAATCGGATTGTTCTATTTCCTGATGCAGCTTGTGCGACTCATACGCAAAGACTTCAAGCAGCAAATCTATCACGGGGTCCATATCCCGGGCATCGGACACGCCCCAAAGCTCCATAGCCTGCCTCAATATCCGTTCCTTTATTAATATCTGTTTCTTGTCTGCCATATTCTATTGTGATAAGGGGCTTATATATAAGGAGGTGTTAAAACTGAATTTCTCACTGGTTTTATCCATGATTCCGGCCACGGTTATCTGTGCCTTTCTTCGGATATGGGATATTCTGTCTACGTTTTCATCTTCTATTTCCAGAAGGGTCACGTCCACATCTACATTCCGCAACCTTTTTTCATATTTCTCAATTGTATTGATTAAGGAGTTTTTCACCCCCTCTTCCCAATCACTGATTTTCACAAGCTGATTGAACTCAAGATCCCATATCATAGAACCGAAATCCTCCCGGCCGATAACCTCTCCATGATGGGAAAGAATCAGCAGCATAATGTGTTGGGCTATCGATTCCTGATAGGAACACCTTTGCAATTTCTTGTTGACAGCCGATTGTAACTGTAAGGGCATTTTCAGGTAAGTCATACTGTCGTTTTATTCTATTTTTTCGCAAATATACTCTTTTCCTTGTTAGATACCAATAAAATGCAATTAAAATTTGATGGTTTGAAAAATAATTCATATATTGCGCACGATAACAAAATTGAAAGAGATAGCAACATTATATGTAAGACTTTAAAAAGTAAACGCTATGGCAATCTACAATTATGGGATTGGAGGCAATGAAGTAAAAGTCGATGCGAACGAATCCATCGCGGACATCCCCTCCAATCGAACTTTAATAGTTCAAAAACTGACAGACGAAGCTCCCGCGGCTCCGGAAAGTGTGTATGGCTTGGAAACGATTGATGATGTGTTCCAACGTTTCGAGCCGACCGTTGACTTGTGCCACGTGGATGCGGAAGGTAATGAAATCAAGGAAATCATGTCATTCACTGGTCTCGGCGACTTCGGAGCCAAGAAGATTAAAGAGAAAAGCGATTTCCTGAGCAAACTCGACATCGAGAAAGAGCAGGGACTCAGAATAGCCCGCCAGCTCACCTCTAACCGCGCCTTGCAGAAAGCACTTGAAAAGCCGGAGGCCAAACAGGCCATTATGGACATGATTGAAGCATCAATCGAGGAAATATTGGCAAATCAAAAGAAGGTAGAACTTTAATCTTTTAGCAAGATGAAGCAGGAAACGCAACAACATACAGCCAATATGGCGACTTCACAGAAAGTCGCATCACAGGTGCAAAAATCATCTGCATCGGCAATTGACAAACTCAAAGAATTTGGCGGCTTCGCATTCCTTGAAAATATCATAGACGGGTATTCCAACCTCAATCCGGCACGAAAGGCACGCCGCAACATATTCCTTACGGATGAGCAGTGGGAAAATGAGCGTAAAGCCTTGGCCAACCGCTTAGGTGTATGGCTAAAACTCCTACGCGAGAATGAGACTGTCGAACAAATGCGGGATAAGGCTAAGGAAACCGCAGAAAATGCAGAGAATCTTCTCAATCACAACCTGAATAATGCGCTTGCCAGAACACGGGAACTCGAAAGTGCATACCGCACCATCGCTTTCTTCTATAAAAACACCGAAAGTGACAAAGTTAAGAATGTTACTATCGTCAATGCGACAATGGAACAACTTCGGGATTTGGATAATACCATTTTCGCCGACCACATAAGCAACGAACTCAAGCAAAACTTCGACCGTCTCGACTTGCGTCGCAACTACTCGTTGCTTGTCGTTCCCGGATATATCGGTTCAAATGCGATTTTGGACAAATGGTCCAAGATGGCATACGAAAACAAAGCTTTCCTTATCACAGACTTCCAAGACCTTGAATCTCCCGATGATGTAGTAGATATATTCTTCAATGCAAACCATACAGGTGGCGATGCGTTCAAATCGAACACCATTATGACTTGTAACTGGCTGCTCGGTCGCCAGAGAGAAGAGAGCGTTGGAGAGGAAGAGAACCTCTATATTCCGCCATCTTCATCACTTGCCGGAAAGATATACAACACCCTGATTCTCAGGTGGTGGCCGGTAAGAAGTTCGGCGGACTCAACGAGGTGGAAAGCGTACGCTTCGACCTTCGCAAGAGTGAGATTTCCGAACTTGAACGTATGGGACTTGTGCCTATGGTGAACGAGTACAGCAAGGTGATGGCTTTCTCTGCCAAGACATTGTTCAACGGCGACAACCTCGGCTTGCAGACCTACTCCGTAGTCCGTGTGTTCGACTATATCACAAAAGTATTGATCGACTTCTTGAACCGTCGTGCGTTCGAGAACTGGACGACCCGCACCGAAGCCGACCTCCGTGGTCAGGTCGTGAAATTCCTCGACAGCGTTATGGGACCGAACAAGCTCATCGAACGCTTCAAGGTGATGAAAATCGAGCAAGACCCGAATCAGAAAGACCGTGTGCTTCTTGATATCCATATCACACCGTACTTCCCGGCAAAGAGCTTCGTGATACAGCTTGCCGGCCATAAGGGCGACGGTCCCGAAGATGCAATTTGGGAAAGCGAATATCACCAGGAATAATCTTCTGAACAGTTTTAAATTTACAGATGGGTATGGTTATGCCCATCTGTAAACTTTTCACCTATATAAGATTTGGTAGATATGAACCCCCAAAAAAGAGAAAGAGCGTTATTTCAATAAGACCGAAGTACATGACTTTACAAAAAAGTTTCTTGACAGTATGACAGGACCAGAAAACCTATCAACCAATATGAGATAGAAGTCAAAACGGAATGTCAGAAAGAAGAGACTCTCTGTATGAACATTCAAATCGTACCGCATATCAGTGTAAACAGTATTATGGCATCAACCGGTTTGAATATCAATGATTCCAAGGATACAGTTTCATGAGAAAAGTGTTATTCAACATAAATAAAAATCAAAGAGTTATTGTTTGCTAATTTAGGCAAGGTACACTCGTCCATATAATAAAATGTTTGAAATGGGAATTACTTTGCAACAATTTGAGTCAATGTGCCAGAAAAGACAATTATATACTGGCTATGTGGAAGGTTTAGGATATGTGTATTGGAAACCTCGTTATGTTATATCAGATACAACATCCACTGATATATTTTCCACGCCTTTCTATGAATTAACAGTAATAAAGGATGCGAATAATACAGAGAGTGGATTGAAACCATTGAAAGGATTAATAGATGGTGGAACCACGGCCTTGTCATTATATGGCATTGTAAATTCTTTCGAACAATTATCCCAAACTCCTGTAATCATTGGAGATAAGTATATTCAGATAAACAGACAAGGTACTTTAGTTCGTAATCCCAATAGAGTATATACAACAAAAGGTAATATTGCAAAAGGAGTAGGTAGGAAAATCTATTTTGCAGGAGTTCTCATTGATACGGCGTTATGGATTTCTGGTCAACAGACTTTTTCTGAAGCTTTATTAAATGCAGGAGTAAACACTGGCATTTATATTGTTGGTCTCGCGTCTGCTCCGGCTGGAATCGCTCTTGGCATTTTATGGTTTATAACAAGTCTTTCAAAACGTTCGTATGTTCCCTCACGGAACTATGAAGAAATACATGGAACCATAGCACCTGCAGACGCAACAAGAGTTGAGCGTCCTTACTATTGCGAACCTATGAAGTATAGTCCTAATTATAGAAAATACACATTGAAACAAGGAAAATAATGTTATACACGATGAATACGAAACTTAAGAAATTTTCCGTAAAAGAAAAAAACAAAATTTCTTTTACGGATAATATCTTTTATTGGATTTGGACTTCTGTACCATCAAAAGGATTTCCTGATCGTACGTTTGTTATTCTTACGATATTTCAATTCTCATACGCATTGTTTTTTGTTTCTATTTTACTAACTTTATTTAATGATGAAATTCAACTTTGGATATACAATAAACCTGAGCCTATAGCTATCCCTATGTGTATCTTATTCATAGCATTGCTATTGATTAATATGAAAATATATGATGAAAAGAAATACAAAAAATTAGCATCTAATTTCAGATTGATGCCTATTATGGAAAAGAAAAAAAGTAAGAATATTTTTTTTATTTTTTCATTCATTACTATACTTATTATATTGACTGATATTATACTTCTCTATTCTTACAATTCTCATATAAACAATTTAATGCAAAAAGAATATATGCGATTTATTTATACGCAATAAAACTGATATTTCTATGAAAATGAGCCACATAGTAAATCAATTGAAAGGACGTAACTTATGAATAAAAAATATCTATCAAAAGAAGAGTATATCTCAAAACTTAAGAACGGAGACAAAACGAATCTTCACCATTTACTTGACTTGGCTATGGATATCCGCAAATTCGAAATAGAACTGTATTGGAAGAGAGCCACCTATTTTTGGGCATTTGTTTCCGTGTTTTTCGTTGGGTATTACCAAACAATACCAAAAACTACTGGCGAAGATATTGATGAAAAATGGATTGCCAACCTTGCGATTATTATAGGAGGATACCTGTTTTCATTAGGTTGGTATTTCGTGAATAAAGGTAGCAAATTTTGGCAGGAGAATTGGGAAAAGCATATCCATGTACTATCTCAAGAATTACAGGAGCCTTTATTTGGCTTAATACACTGCAATAAATATTCTCCATTGAATTGTAGGCAATCATACCCATATTCCGTTTCCAAAGTAAATCAAATGCTGAGCCTCTTTGTTTGTGTCTTTTGGTTCGGTATGATAGTCCTACGAACATGGCAGTTCGGAACTGTTATCACCATTATAGCCTGTATAACAGCAGTTGTTATCCCTGTTGTATTCCATTTCTCTGCCAGAAGTTTTGCCGCAAAAATACGAAATTCCCAAGAAATGTTTTTTGATAATTACAATTAAAAAAGCCATAGAAAAACTCTATGGCTTCCGAAACGTGCATTACGTTTTTAATTCTTCGATGCTTCAAGAGACGCTTTCCGAAACTCTTTCATCAGCTTGTCAAGTTCCAAAGATGCCTTACGTGCGCGTGTACCTGCTGCCTTGTTCCCGTTTTCTACCTGAAGTTCCGCATCCTTCTGAAATGCCGTATAAGTTTCCTGGATTTTTTCAATAATTTCTTTCATTGTTTGATATTTTATATGATTCGGACGCAAATATAGCGTTTTTTTCGTTCGTTGAGATTCCATACCCCCAATATTTAGCAGTCTTATGAATACTGACCTTCTACATCTGATTTCTTAATCTACAAAGATCGGCTTTTGTAACCATCAGGAGAACCAAGCTGACATTCAAGACAGGCAAAATGTTGCGTGCTTTCTCCCCATCGTCTGTTCCCCTATTTTAGCGGGATTCCCAATCTCTCTTCTATCCTTTTCCATTTACCGCTCTTCCGCTGCCATGCAACCTGTCGTGGATTGAATTTTTCCGCAAAGGTAACCGGCCTGTCCCAATCTTGCCAATGCCGGCATTCTGCCGCGAGTGAGGCGTAAAAATCTTCCTCTCCGCTGTCGAGCGTATTTTTCCGCTTCAGCATTGTCCGATTGCTCCTGCCACCTTAGAATGCAGAAAAACCATCCCTACGGTCGCAAACAGGCCGAAAAGAGGGAAGTAAAAAAAACAGATTACTAAGGTAACGGTAGGACTAACCACCTGCCACAAAAAAAATTATTATGTTACACGTTCACACTATCGGTCGAATTGGCAAGGATTGTCAGGTTATCAATGGAGCACACGGCTCATTCATCGCATTTGATATTGCCGTAGATGATTATTCACATGGAAACAACATTACCACTTGGGTAAGGGTACGGAGCAAGAAAGAAAACCATATCCGACTATCTGAATACCTTACCAAAGGACGGTTGTTACTCATTGAAGGGACACTATCGGCTTCACTGTGGAAAGACAAGGAAGAGAACTACCAGATTCAACTTTCCATTACGGCAGACACACTGCAATTCATCAACACCGGAAAACGAGAGAATGCAACTTCCGACGCTACCAACCTGACAGATGCGGCTGATGTGGCAGATGACGCACCCACACCTCCGAATGATATGCCACAAGCCGACAAGGAGGATTTGCCGTTCTGACAATGAGCATATCTTGCTGATAAACAAATCATACTAAATGTAGTATTTACTAATTATAGTAAAATAGGAAATTAGGAAATCCAATATTGCAATAAGTAGTATTTACTACATTTAGTAAATCAGTATTTTAGTAAAGTAGTAAATACTATAATTCTAAAATACTTTTTATAGTAAAATAGTATTCACTAATTATAGTAAATACTAAAAATAGTATTACCTTTGTATCACATATAAAAATACCGAGTTATGACAAAAATTATAGCTGTTTTGAACCATAAGGGAGGGGTCGGAAAAACGACTACCACCATCAACCTTGCCGCAGCTTTACGGCTGAAGAAAAAACGTGTGCTGATTATCGACATGGATGGGCAGGCGAACCTCACAGAATCTTGTGGCCTCTCTATTGAGGAGGAGCAAACAGTGTACGGAGCAATGAGAAACGAATACCCCTTGCCGATTATCGAATTGGAAAACGGACTTTCCATTGTGCCGTCATGCCTTGACCTGTCAGCGGCAGAATCCGAACTTATCAACGAACCGGGACGTGAGTTGATTTTGAAAGGGCTGATTGCAAAATTGCTTGAAAGCCGGAAATTCGACTACGTACTGATAGATTGCCCTCCATCGTTGGGCTTGCTGACGCTTAATGCCCTCACGGCTGCGGATTACTTGATAATCCCGGTACAAGCACAGTTCCTTGCTATGCGCGGGATGGCGAAGATTACGAATGTAATCCAGATAGTCAAGGAACGCCTGAACCCAAATCTGAATATCGCTGGCGTAGTCATTACCCAGTTTGACAAGCGAAAGACGCTTAACAAGAGTGTGGCAGAAATTATTCGCGACTCTTTCTGTAACAAAGTATTCCATACGATTATCCGGGACAATGTGGCTCTTGCCGAAGCCCCGATAAAAGGAAGGAACATTTTCGAATACAACAGAAATAGTAACGGAGCCAAAGACTATATGTCCCTGGCACAAGAGGTGCTGAAATTAAAGTAAGACAATATGAGCAAGAGCGATTTATTGAAAAACGGCATGAAAAGCGGTTTGGACGGGCTACTGTCATCCACAAGGAAACCACCGCAGAAACAAGAGACTGCTGCACAGGTCAAGCCGGCCAAAGCGGCAAAAGAGCCGGCGGTTCATTGCAATTTCGTCATCGACAAGAGCATCCATACACGCATGAGATTTCTTGCCATCGAAAAGGGAATGTCCTTGAAGGACATGGTGAATGAGGCAATGACAGAATATCTGGAAAAAAACGGGAAGTGAGGATGCCCCTCACTTCCTGTTTTTCGTACCCGAATCATTTCTTTGCGGGTACAATGTCAATTCCAATTTAGTGCAGATTTGTTTGACAAACGGCATAACCCATTTTTATCCGTCCCGATTGTCCCTGTTATATCGTGCATCCTTTCTTTTATAACTGCATATCCTTTCCCCATCTACAGGCTCCTTTGTTGCACTCTACCTTTCTACTTTTTTCCTCTTATCCTTATTCGCCCCATTCCTGCCATTGCCGGTTGGTTTTATCAGACGCAAAGGTAGGCTGCCGCGCTTGATTCCATCGCTTTGAAGTGCATTTCCTGTAAAATTCTTCCTTGCCGTGCAAGAGTAATTTTCCGGAAAAAGCGTTGGAAATCGCTTATTCGTCAGCCTTGTACCGCATCTGTAAATCCCAAGCGGTTCAGGCAGAAAAAAGAACCGAAAAAAGGGAAAATAAAAAACAGACAATATAAACAATTTAAATCAACGGAATTATGGCAACAACAGAAATTCAGTCAGTAGAGAAAAACATCACATTGGTAACATTGGCAAACATTCAGCCAAGCAATTTCAACCCACGCAAGAACTTTGACGAAACAAGCCTTGCAGAACTTGCCGACAGCATCCGTCAGCAAGGCGTATTGCAGCCTATCGGATTGCGTCCTATAGCAGATAACCACTTTGAAATTGTTTTTGGCGAACGTAGATACCGGGCATCCCTCATAGCAGGATTGGAAGAAATCCCGGCTATTGTCATGGATATTTCGGACGAGATAGCCGAAGAAATGGCGGTAACAGAAAACCTGCAACGTAAGGATGTTACCCCTATTGAGGAAGCGAACGCATACCAAAAGCTCATAGAAAGTGGACGTCACGATGTACATTCTTTAACTGTACAGTTCGGCAAGACCGAAAACTATATCCGTACACGACTTAAATTCGTTTCATTGATACCCGAAATTGCCCGGCTTTTAGAGCAAGACGAACTGACTATCAGCGTAGCGACCGAAATCTGCCGTTATGGGGAAGATGTTCAGAAAGATATATACGAAAAGCATCTGAAAGAGGGACTGCCGTATAACAGTTGGCGAGGTCTGAAAGCCTCCGAGGTGGCAAAAAACATTGAACGGAGCTATACCACCGACCTCAAGCGATATTCATTCGACAAGACCGTTTGTCTGTCATGTCCGCACAACACCAATAATATGATGTTGTTCTGTGAGGAAAGCAGTTGCGGAAACTGCGCCAACCGAAAATGCCTTGAGGATATGAACGCATCGTACCTTGCTGAGAAAGCTGTACAGCTCATAGAACAGCGTCCGCTCGCTTTGTTTTGCCGTGGCTTTTATGGCTGCAATGAAAAAGTAATCGAACAGCTTGTAGCATCGGGGTTTGAAGTTAAGAAACTGTCGATGCGTCCTAATGCCTATCCCGAAGCACCCGAAGTTCCAAACGCGGAAAATTACGAGGAAACCGAAGAATATGCAAAATTATATACGGAGTACAAACAAAAGTTATCGGATTACAACGAGAAATGCGAGGACATAAACAACAGATGCGAAGCCGGAGAGTTAACCATATATGTGGCGATTGGTTATAACGACATCAAGCTGTGTTATGTAGAACAAACCGAATCTGAAGTTATGCCAGGAACAGCTAAAGAAGCGGTTGTTTCCCCTATTGAGAAATTGGAAAATCAAGACAAACGCAACAAGGAGATAGCCCTTGAAAAGACCATAGAGGATACCAAGAAGCAGATTTTTGAGGTCGATATGACAGAAACCAAGTTTGGAGCAGATGAGAACAGGATGGTTTATTACTTTATGCTTCCATCACTCCGCAAGGAACATTTCGGGGTTGTGGGTATCGAAAGTGACGAAATCCACTATCTCAAGGAAGAGGATAAGATGAACATCATTACCAATCTTACCACCAAGCAGAAAAATATCATCCGTAGGGATTTTCTGATAGCAAATTTCAAGAACGCAGCAGGTAGTAATGCCATCGCATCCCTCTTGCTTGATTTTGCACAGAAGCATATGCCCGACCGATTGGCAGAAATCAAGAACGGACATAATGAGGTGTACGAAAAACGTCACCAACGCATTAAGGAAAAGATTGCTGTCCTGTCAGTGCAGGAAAAAGCAAAGCAGGAAGTTACTGCCACCGAAAATAAGCAGCCCGAAACACAACTACATCATGAAGAACAGCCCCAAATGGAAGATAAGGCAGCATGATATGGTACAGTAGAACAACCAAAGGACGGAAATCCGTCCTTTGGTTGTTTCCCTTTTTCCTTTTTGCATAAATCTCTATTCATTCATTTCATCAACCGGGCTATTTCCCCGGCTCATCCCTTTATACCTTTACACCCTGCGGGTATTCCCCTTTGTAATCGCTCCATCACACGGTTTTCCCATTATAACATTCTCAATTACACACATCTTCCATTGTCACGTTATCCATATCGCCGCCACTTGGTTTTTATTCGATGCAAAGGTGGGCTGCCGCGCCTGGTTCCACCGCTTTGAAGTGCATTTCTCGAAAAATTCTTCCTTTCTGCGTAAGCGTAATTTTTCGGAAAAAGCGTTGGAAAAGGCTTATTCGCCAGCCCTGTACCGCATCGTAAAACCCAAACGGCTCCGACAAAGGGATGCCGAACAGAGGGGAAAAAACAAATCATTAAAATCCACCACAATGGGCAACATCAAAGAAAGTAAGGAGTACCAACTCGCAAAGGAGTGGGAAATGGCGGTGAATAGTTATAACTTCAACCCCAAACGGTTTGCAGCAGCTATCCCTGATATGCACCCAACACTGCAACAAAGCCTCTATCGGCTGATAAAAGAGTGTATCATTGTCATGGCTGACGACACACGCCGCTACGATGACCGCAATCGTGCTTCACATGAGGAAGCTAAACGTATTATGGAATACCTCAATGAAAATGGACGGAACATCCCTTTAAGATAGTTTCATAGTAATAATCATCATCTAAAATCAAAGTTATGAATAAAGAGTATGTAATGCGTATCGCACAGACCATTCAAGAACAATTAGTATCGTTAACCCCAATATCTGTCCTTTTGTCATGGGGTATCACAGAGTTTGTAGCCACAATATTCAAAGACCTGCCTGCACTACGCCTAAAAGTGAATGGACGGCTTCATGCCGGATATGTCACTATTGCGCTTAACGGCTCCGATTATTACGAGGTGTATCTGCAGAAAGGCACAGACTCGGAATGCATCAACAACGAAGTATGTTTCGACGAACTGGGCGAAGTTATCGACCGTTCCATCGAAAGCGGCACAGACAAAGAAGAATACGATAACTTCTGCAAGAAGCAATTGGAATATTTAAATAGATAATCCAATCACACGAAACACTGTCTGTACGAATATAATATAGTATAGTGCAGGCAGTGCTTTTGTGTAATTTGTAATTACATATACGTGCAGGTCGCAAAGTTCCTTTATACATATATGTATCACTGTAACAATTAAAAAGCACCTGCAATAATATGTATATCATAAATATTGCAGGTGTCCCACATTTCCCTCTTACATCGCGCTATTTCGAACCGCGCTTGTTCAGCACGTCCTTTATCATCTCTTTTACATCCTGTCCCACCTGAACGAAGTTCTTATACAGGATGCGCTCACGCTCATCCCTCGACTTGAAGGTGTAGAACTTCGGTAGCGGCACATAGCTCGCTTCCTCCTGCTTTATTTCCTCCATGTCGAAGTCTGTCTTGCAGAAGAACTTGGAGGTCTTGAACTCCTCCGATTCCTGAATGTTCATCGAACCGCCTATGCCGGTCTTTGTCTTGGTGAAGTCCCTCGCCGTCTGGCCGCAAATCCATCCTGTCGCCATGTCGGAGATTTTAGAGGCAGGCACAAGGCTATCCATGTTTTCGTTGAGATTGATACTCGTTTTATCCCGGTCGATCGTCACACCCTTTTTGACCTGCACCACCTTGCCGTAGATGTCATTCGACAGCCATTCCAATGTCTCTTTCGCTCGGGCCGAACCGCTTACCACGTTACCTACCGTTGTGATGATTTTTTGCATCCCGACTTTTCCATAATCTGCCTCAAGCTGCGGAAGCTCCTGAAAACCGAGCGTTACGCTCACTTTGTTGCTTCGCGCTGTACCAATCAACCTGTCAATCTTGTGGAAGTAAAGCGTGGGTAGCTCATCCACGATGATGCTCACCGGGATATTCTTCCCTTGACCGGTATTCACACGGGTAACGAGACGGTTCAATATCAATGCGTTCAGTGCCCCGATGATTGATTCCATTTCCGGGTCGTTGGCTATCAAGAGATAAGAAGGATTTTTGGGGTCACTCACTTTCAGGTCGAAGTCGTCACCGTCGCGGTGAAATACCCAATAACTCTCTTTCGTTGCCAGTCGGGACGTATAGACGCGCAACGTACCTATCATACCCTCCAACTGTTCCATAGCCTTGTTTTTCAAGGCGGTCTGGAACGGGCCGAGCAATGGCGCGACCTCGTTGTCGGTCTCCAGTACCTCAAAGATAGTCTGGTAACTCTCATTGAGGAACGACAGGATATGTGGCATATCCGAGTATTTCCCTAACCAGTAGGCTGGCTCCACGATGTTGCCCCCCTCGCGGTCACGCACCACGCCGGTCGGCTTCCAGAATTTTGTTTGCGGATCTTGCCGCTTCTCTGCATACAGCCGTTTGCCATTGGCATCGTAAGGCTCTTTCTCGTAATTGACGAAATAATAGATACAGGCTGCAAGGAAGTTCACCGCCGAGGTCTGAAAGAACTGGTCGCTGCCGCCCCCTCCCTCTTTCTTCCCTTTCTGCAGGGATTCCAACAGCGTTTCCGCTGTCTCGCTCGCCGCAGCGAGGTTGTTGATGTACTTCGCCTGAATCGGGTTCACCCTTCGGCTATACTCTACGTCCACAAAGTTAATGACGTTGAACTTGCACCCTTTGGGCACTTTTCCGAGCTTCTGGTTCTTCTTGTAATGGTAATAGAGTTTCGTCGCAAGTGTCGGAAATTTATAGTCGTATACTACCATCGAGAAGCCTTTGGCACTGTGCTGGCGTATGAACGGTTCGATAATCGAGAACGTCTTGCCGCTGCCCGGCGTTCCTACTACCCATGTACCCCTGAAACAGTTGGTTATATTCACCCATCCCTTGCGGAATTTCCCCTTGAAATAGTATCTCATCGGTATATTTACACTGTACTGGTTCTCCTGCAATTCCTCGCATTGCTCAAAACTTTCGTTTTCGAAGTTAAAGCGGTCTTTCCCCAGTCCCTCCTTGATGAACTTCGAGATATTGTCCAGTGCGATATGCACCAGTATCACGCCGGCAAGCGTGGCTGCCATATAGAATATGATATTCAGTGGCAACGTATAGAACCTCGTCTCCATAGGACGGTGGAACAGCCATACCGACAGCACGATAAGGAACAGTCCGCTTATCAGCGGATATAGCACCTGCCTGCGTGCGTCAAATTCCAGATGCTTCTTGTTGCGCGTACCTATACAGGTAATGCAGATCAACAGGAAGGTGGCGACTTTGCTGTACACAAGGTTGCCGTCGTTGTATATCATCCACCGCTTGATGCGTCCGTGCAGGTCGCAGAGTATGCCGCCCCAGTGGTCGAGCATGGCAGGGTCGATGGCGTACTCGAAGAACTCCATCAGAACGGAGACATAAATTACCGCGCGGAATATCTTGTAGAACCCTTGTAGCTCCTTGCTTTCTTCCATTTTTTTGTCCTTTCCCTCTGTTCGTTACTATTGGTTCAATGTGATAATCGGCCTTACCCGGTGCGCCTGTGTCTTGGGCGTTTCCTGTATCGCGCCGCTCTCCAGCGAGTAGAGCCACGCTTTGGCGGTCTGCTGCCCCTTGACCTCCGTCGATGTCCAGTACCAGCAGTCCGCGTCAGACTCCGACGGCAACGGATCACCGCCGCATTTCGTCACGATTGGATTGACCGCCTCCCGGATGGCATACAGCAAGCGCATCTGCGCTACCGACGGTATATAGGCACTCTGTCCGTACCGCCACAGGTCGAAGACCGCTTCTGCCATAGGCGAAGCCGTCTCCTTTGTATCATACAGCGCAAAGGTGTTCGTGTTACCGTCGTAGGCCCCGATGTCGGCCGATGTTCCCTGTTTTATACCGAGACTGTCCGCAAACGCCGCCGGAGCAATCTCCCACAGGTAAACCGCATAGCCGTTCCCTTCCGTACCGTCACGCCGTCCGGTATCGAAGACAACCGCTATGGCACGCTTCCCCGATTGCTCATACTGTCCGTAGGGCAGGGTCGTACCGTCCTCACAGAGAATATGCCCCGGGCGTACAGCCGTGTCGGGCACGTTGATATGGGCGTCGCAGGCAGCGCACAGCACCGCCGCCACGGCCATTACTGTCAAATGTATCTTTCGTATCATCATCTTCATTGTTTTTTATTCCCTTATTTTATAGGTAGTTTCACGCCTAACACGACACCTGTCCGCAACAGATCCGCGCCTTTTATCATCACATCCCCCTTTACCTGCCAGTACAGCGTCCATCCCGACCGCAGCACATAGTTGTGTTCATAGCCTACATGAATACCGGCAAGAAACTTATTCGTGTCGCTCCCGGCAGAAGCTCCGATACGCAGGTTGCCGTAATGGTTACGGCCGCGCACAACGCAGGGCTTGTAAGCTACGCCGAAGCCGTAGCTGCGGTAGTTCCGCCAGAAGGATTCCGGACAGATATGGCCGCATGAGCCGCACTCCGCCCATTTCACATAGCCGTTGGCGAAAAATTCCCATGCGTGTCGGTAGTTCATCTCATGTTCGTAGCCGAGCGTCACGTCCATACCGTTCTCATACAGTGCCCCCACGCCGAGCGAGAGGCGGCCGCTGCCTTGCTGGGCGTTCGCGTTTATGGCAAGGCATACACACGCAAGGATAAGGATTACAGTCTTTTTCATCATCATTCCTCCTCCAATAAAGTTACGTTGAACGAATCGGCTGACAGCACATCCTCATAGTCTATGTTCAGGCAGATATTCCGGCCGCTTATCTGCTGCTCCGTCATTTCTATGGTCAGGATTTTATCATTGGGGAAGGTCATCTTCTTCACCACAATCACATTGCGGTAGCCGTGCCTGAATGTCTTGCCGTGTTCCAGCACTAAGGCCGGCGTCAGTTCTATGCTCTGCGCATTGGTCGCCTTGGATAGCTTCTTGTCCGCGAGCTTCACCCTTATCTCGTCAATGTCGAACCGTATGTTCGTCCTGTTGTCTATCGAGAAGTCGATGAAGAAGTAGTCGCCCACGGCATAGATGTTGTTCAGGCGCATCACCATACGGTGCGCTTTGGTGGCGACATTCCTGATTTTAGCCGGAGAACTCCATACGCGCCTTGCGAAACGCACCATATCTGCGGTTGACATTGCCACTGCCGGATTGTTGTACGCATCCTGCTCTCGTAACAGCACTTCTTTATCCGTCACCGCCTCTTTCATCCGTGTGGTATAGATGAGCGCGTACTGTGTGCGGTATCGCTCTGTTACTATGGTCACGATAGCCAGCACTTCGCCGTCCTCGTGTCCTGTCTCCTTCGGTTTCAGTCGGATAATGTTGCCTATGGGCTGGTCGCCGGCCACCTTATCGGTGGAGATATCCACCATGCGGATAGGCTCTGACGCCGTAATGACGGTCGTCACCTGTTCATTGACTGTCAGCCGCTCCATCTCCTCGTAGGTGCGCTGGGCCTGTGCATTATGGGCGGCAAACACTCCTGCCGTCAGAAGCAGTGCCGTCACAAATCCTTTTTTGCTCACATTAATAATATTCATATCACTGGTTTATTTGATTTTTCTGATTACTTTTTCTCTATTTCCCTTCTTTCGTTCCGCTTCCGCGTTCCAGTTCCTCCCTGATTCGCTGCCGGGCAATGTCGCAATACGCCGGATCAATGTCATATC
>ULTP01043996.1_pt1 | contig 28306 bp, 29 predicted proteins | sample 1957721 | NCBI WGS metagenome assembly ULTP01 (sample SAMEA4835737, study PRJEB28245) | human gut metagenome | biome: gut microbiome; material: fecal sample | place: Denmark | collected 2008 | reverse complement strand
CAGGATTGACCACACCACTTACTATGTATGTGGCCCGCCATAAATGGGAATATTATAAAAATAGCGCTGTATGTATTTGAATTACAACAATATACAAAACAATAAATTTCTTAGATTAACAAAATAGTAACATAATCATTCAAAATTCAGCCAATCAACACAAAATCGTAAGAAGTAAGTTCCGACCTCAAATCACTCCCTATATTTGATATTTTTTGCCTCCCAAAAGAAAAATCACCGAGTGTATTTTCCACTCAGTGCATAATCAAGCAATCAGCCGGATGAGTTTATAATAATAGGTTTGATTGAATCTTGTATATATACTACAAGGACTAAACTAAACCTGTCACATTTTACTTTTAAGATTTCCTTTTTTGGAAAGCAAGATTCTCCAACTTTAGAAAAACAGGTTTAATGAAATCTTGTATATATATTACAAGAACCGGACTAAACCTGTATTCCTTTACGCTTTTCTATTTGAAATGAGATTCAATCCAAATCTCTATTTTCTCCGGATACTTCACGGTTTTAGCCAAACAGACAACCCCGACAACTTCCACCCCATATTTGCCAAGTTCCTCTGCGTGTTCCTTGATGCTGCTTCCTGTTGTAATTACGTCGTCAATAATTACGGCTTTCTTGCCTACGATGTCTGCATTGATAATGACATTGGAATCCGCATTTACCTTATCCCTATCTTTTATGTTGTGTTTGCTTTCACGGGCCTCCAGATAAGTAAGACTGTACAGCATCGGATGCAACTTTTCTTCATACGACAAAGCATTGTTCAACCGGCTGAATCGGGTAAGGTATTTGCTTTGATTGCTGCATGGCATGAATACAACACTAACACTATCTGGCAAATCCAGCTTTGCCAATGCTTCTTTGAATAAACGGCTGCAAGACACACGTCCGTCCTTAAAGTCATATACCATTTGTACAAACTTCCGTTGTTCCTCAGTGATGAAATTCCAATCCTTTTTGGGTATGTAATAGTCAATGAATATTGCCGGAATCTTCTTGCCGTTGGAAAGTTTCATCTTGAAAGGCACCATCGGTTTCTCATCCATGAAATCCTCCAAAGCTGAATATACATAGAATCTTTCCGCTTTCTTTTCCCCTGCACGCAGCGCATTGCGATATCCCCATTTGCGTTCCTCCTTTGTTATCGCACGTTGCCCCACTACCAGAAAGGCCGCAGCCGCTCTCTTTTTCCATGTGCTTATCCTGTTCATCAGGTAAAAGAACGCCAATAGGACAATCCATATAATCAGTTTTTCCATTCTCTATCTTCTTTGTTATTGATACGCTTTATAGGCACGTTATGCCTTTTCTTTTGGAAGGTTATAATTTGTTCTTATTATGATGCACTTCCATTTGCAAAGATACGCAGAAACAGCATATTCCAATCCACCTTTTTAACTTATCTCATTTGTTTTTTCTTCTTATATATCATCTGTTTACATACACTCCTGTTATAAAAGGTTTCACCGCAATCCTTTTTCCCAAAGACAGCCAAAGTCTTTTTTGACAGGAAAAGTAACCTTCTGATAACTTTTTCCTTGTTTAACAGCCTTTTCCTTCTTCTATCCAGCCGATAGGCTACTGAAACTGCCGGCAAATATCGTTTCTCCACTTTTTATAGTCAGCCTTACGTTATCTATATCCCAATGAGTATTGCTTTATATCAACAATGCCTATGTGATTGCTGATTTTCACGGTTTCCTCATTTCATAATGAAGTTTCCATTCTGATTTGCTCCTTTACCTCATGGATAGAGCCACGTGCGGTTATTAGCATACTTCAGCTTCCTTTCCGACTATTACTGCTATTTTCTTCGCCCTCCCTTCGTCAATCTCTTTTTGATGGCGAAGTCACAATATTTTTCAGATGCAAAGATATAATGCAGCGATGCCGAAGCATCTACGGGTCACTCTGTTCTGACCAATGACATACACGAAAATCTTCCGACATTTTTCTACTGCGTGAAAAATATAGCGTATTTGCGTGCTATCCCTGGTGCCGCCCTATACCTGCAATATCCGATAGCATCATAAAAATTAATTGTTTAACTTCTAAAAAATAGAATCATGAAGAAAGTAGTAGAAAATTCATTCGCAGTAACAGGTTTCGTTGGTAAGGATGCAGAAATCCGTCAGTTTACAACAGCAAGCGTAGCACGCTTCCCACTGGCAGTAAGCCGCAAGGAGCAAAACGGAGAAGAATATGTGTCATCTTTCATTTACGTGGAAGCCTGGCGTAAAAATGACAGCACTTCTTTTGAGTTGTTGAAGAAAGGCAAAAACATTACAGTCAAGGGATTTTTCAAACCCGACGAATGGACTGACCAGCAAGGTGTCAAACATAACCGTATCATCATGGCAGTCACCGACTTCTATGAGCCGGTGGAGAAAGAAGAAAAAGCTCCTATTGCTTCAAAAAAGAAGAAAACCAAGAAAGCTGCTTAAAGCAGTTTCTCCTTTCAAAAACGGCTTCGGCCGTTTATTTATGTTCAACAGATACATTTACGCATACTCTCTTTTTTTAACCAATCCTCCCTGTTATATCATATTGATTCCCATTGTACCACTATAAAGAAACATATTACTCTTTTGGCTCGCAAGCCGGCACATCACTTTTCGTGCGGCGAAATTAGAATGAAGCCCGGAAATAGCAAGCCACACGTTGCTCGTATGATGAAAATAGACTATTGCATGGTTGATTTTCATATCCGGGCTTGCCTTATTCCATCAATGGCTTCATTCAGGGGATGCCTTAAAAAGTCTGATATGCCGACCTGCGGAACTGAAAAGTAACGTAGGGAAAACAAGTCAGGCATTGAGAAAATAATAGTATTAACTTAAAAAAAAGCTATATGGAACGAAGTATCGAAAGAGTACCCACATGGGCATTGCCTTACATGGCTAACGGAGACGCCACAGGACTGAAAGACAAAGAGATTAAAATGATTGACAACCTATTGCGTAATCGGTGTATCGAACTGGTATGCCCCATTGCAGACAGCGTGCAAGGCGGTATGCCACCTTATTATACCAAAGACCCACTATTCGGCAAGGCAACCGAAGTGGAAGATTGTATCGTTTTTTATAATATCTAATTGAGACGCTATGAATGTGACATTTGAAAATCTTATTAACGTATGGGACGCACAAATTCCCAACTTATTGGTTGAACTGGTAAACCATGCTGTATTTGCAACAGACAAAGCTGGTTTTCAAGCTGTTGTTACAAAATTGTCTGAAACCACGGATTTTGACAAGTTCTTTGCTTATGGATACGGCAGACAACATTTTTGGCTGAAGCAACGCCTTGCCTCAGACCCTTCCAAATACATGGATGAACGGTTATTGATAGTAGATTTTTGTAGGTACAACCCAAAGAATGAAGATGATGAAGGTGATATCGAATAGAAATCCTCCAAAGGAAAGTTGCATCGAGGAAATAAGGCAAGGTCAAAAAATGATTCTTTGGTCTGACGACAACATATCTATCTCTCTGATATTCAATAATCTGACCGGACAAAACTTTAAAGCGGATGAATACAAAGCCTATATCCGTAACATTGCTTTTGGAGAAATGGGATTTGTGCCAGGCACGATTGAACTTTATAAAGGAGGTATATTGATAGCAAGCGGCATAATTCCGGCTTTATAACCAGTCAATAATTAAAATAAAATATATGGTAACAGCCATTAAAAGGAGCGCAAGTATATGTAACATTTTATCCTGATTGTGAGGAAAATGTAGGTGGCTATTATTGCCAAGTATATACCGATGAAAATTGTATATGAGAAATAGACAATTTCATGGTTCATGTGAAAGATATTGCAGATAAAAAAGACCCGTATGCTGCGGCGGAAGAACTGGCAAGAGAATCTATAGAATCAATCAAAGAGTATCAAAACTACCTATTGAGTGTACAATGAAACAAACCAATTTGCATAATCAAGCAACATCATCCACATTTACTGGGCATCGCTTTATCCCCTACGATAAAGTGCCTTCGCTTCGGAAAGCATTAGAAGCAAGTGTATCGGAACACTACAATCGAGGCATCCGCATATTTTATTGCGGCAATGGGCTTCGACCTTCTTGCCGCAGAAACAGTCTTATCCATGAAAGAAATGTATTCCGACATTACATTGGTTGCCGCCGTGCCTTATCGTGGGCAATGCGAGAAGTTCACGCCTTACAACAAGCAACGCTATCACAACATTCTTTCCAAAGCGGACAAAGTTGTAATACTGAAAGAAAACTATGCTAACAGCTGTTTCCTCCGGAGGAATGATTATATGCTGTCATGCTCCGGCCACTTGATAGCCTACTTTGACGGAGTTCCCCAAGGTGGCACATACTACACCTTCAAGAGAGCCAAGCAGCGAGGTATGCCAGTTGTCAATCTGTTTTAATCAATGAAATGGTTCTGTGTATGACTGCACAGAGCCTTTTCTTTTAGTCAGCACTTGTCATAACCCATTCCCTTTTTACTTTCCGCTCCAAAAGCGGCTTCCCTTCCACTTTTACCCGAAGTGTCTCCTTCTATAAACTTTTCCTCTCCCTCTAATAACATAAAATCATTATGAATAACAGAAGAACTGCATCGGGTGGACAGATGCCCCACATGCTCAGTGCCATACTTACCAAAGTAACCAACATTGAAAAGTTACTGACTCCTGTCATACATGATTTGCCCGACAGTGAGATAGTGTATTCAAAAGGTATGCGCCTGCTTACCAAGATGTTCGACAGGACACTCTTAAGACGCCGCAATGACGGTTCATTGCCTTTTTACTGTGACATAGGTATATTTATGCCGTCCAGTTCCTCGACCATGAACTTGTTCTGCAAGAACTCAGTTTAGTGGTTATGGACTGATTCAAACTCTACTTCCTCCCCCGAAGGAATATACGTTTGTCTGAACCGTGAAATATTGCCATAATGAACTATACGCTTTAAATAGTTTTCTATTTGCAAATCACTCCACTTCAGAGTTCCATCAACATTTCTTTCTTTTCGCAATGCTATAGCTAATAATGAAAATTCATTTTTGAGTGAAGTGTAGAATATTCCCTTGTCATCCGTGTTGATGCTAACCAACATTGAATGATTCTCCTCTTTTTCATCTATGGAATGGAAATGGAAGATCGGATGCTGATCGTATCTATTGAAACGACCTATCCGCAGATTGGATGTCGGATTGGTTTCAATCACTATTCCCTGCTTCTCTAAATTCCAAAGAATGGCCTCTTGTACTTTGGCGACATCGGTGGCAAATGAAAGAGGAACTTGAATCACCGTCACTTTTTTCCCAATTCGATTGCAACATTCTGAATGATTATAATGCTTCCATAAATTAAATACTCTCTGTGGAGCAACAGCTGCAGAAGTTATTGGAGACCATTTAAAATAACAACCTCCAATATCCTCAGGCTCTTCAGAATTGTCTATCCAATCACCTCGCATATTCATGCTTTGTTGATAGTCGTTCATGTCAGATGAAATTGTCGAATAACCAAGCTCCGAAGATAATATGGAAAACTGACAATCAATCAGTAAGAGAGTCTCGGGGTTAAGGCTTATATTGTTGGATGCAGCTGTGTATTTAAGCCACACAAGATTGTCAAGCAGTGTTTGTTTTGGAATAATGATATAATGATGTCGTTCTTCATAAAAATCAAATGGATTTACTCCCAAAGCCAGTGCATGACCGATACGGCATCCTGCGGAATAATTCATGAAATGTATCGTTTCGTCCACCGCTCTCAGTCCATCCACAACATCATAGAAGTCCTCTCCGACATGGTAGGTAAAGTTGGTCAATCCGTGTAATTTTGCATAACGAAAAAAAGGGGCGAACACTTCAGGTGGACATCCGAGTTCCGAACCGGCTGCGTCAAGTCCTATCAAATGGGGACCATTACCCATAGAATACTCTCCAATTCTATTAATGATTTGGTTCATTTGTTTTTTTAGTGTTTTCCGTAAATCAGCATGTCGACATGTGAATTCATTCTTCTGTTTATCTACCCCCTTTATAAAATGAGCGATTAAGGTTATAGATGGATTGTCATCACGTTGAAGGAAATCGGAATCTCCAAATATGGCTTGCCTATAATTCATCTTACGCACGCTTCTTATGTTATTTGGGGTAACTCGCGCTTCAAGATTGAATCTCTTTTTGTCTCCGCAAGAAGTCTGCACAGCATATCTATAGGTAATCTCCCTAAAAGCTTCTTCCCATTTTTCTTCTTCTGTGTCCAAAGTCGAAACCTTTTCATGATCATAATCTTGAAAATTCACAAAACCCCTGAGGTTATTGGTTTGTACAAATTCTCGACGAACTTTGCATTTAATTATCAGATAGAGAAGCATAAGATCCGCATTCTCTCTTGCCCCATGTTCGTTATCGAAAAAACTTTTAAACCATTGATAAAGGAAATTTCTCTCACCATGATGTACCAAATAAGGAGAAGAAGGGACATCGCTGATAAAATCCCGTGCATCAATAGCATAATCTATCTTTATTCCATTACTCGTTTCAAGGGCGTTCTCTAAAAATGTAGCAATGAGAGGATTTAGTGATTCCAATTTATTATAAATCGAATCTTCAGACTCAAGCATCTCTTCAACCATAACGCGGGTAATGGGACAAGCATCCTCATTCTCGGTAACTGACGCCCATAACATTGCTCGAACAGTAGCGGCAATCACCGTCCAACAAGGAAGTGGATAATGGTTGTTACCCGCTCTGCTTATGAGGTCGTAGTCTTTCTTTGCACTCGATATCCAAAAAGTACCTTTGTCCTTTTTTCGTCCGGGCATGTTCATTAATCTCAGCCAATTGAATTCGAATACATCAGTGGCTGCATTGATATGCGAATGTGTGTCAGACAACTCTTCATCAAGAATCGCATTAAGTCTCAGATTGTTGTGTTCAAGTACCATCGGCCATAAAAAGCGTTTTCTTTTGATACGACATAACGTATCATACCGTGCAAGCAATGGAAGAACCAATATATCCTCACCCACCTTAAGCGAAAGAGCACGCCATCTCAACAATTCGTTGAATTGGACAGTAGGATTGTGCAGACCGGCAAGATTAAGCACATGCTTTGAAAATTCTGCCATCAATAGTAAAATGCGGTTAGTCAAAGAGGATGTTTCCGGACTAATACCAAATTCAGCATCCGTACACCATGTATCATTAATCACTTCAGAAAGCAACGAGATATCTGTTTGAGTAAATGAGACATCCTTTCGTTTTATGATGTCTATCAGTATCTCGTTGATATCTACAGAGTCATCTTTTGTGATATAATTCCCCATCAATTCAATTGGGAAATCGTACAGTAAACCTTCAATTGTATTTCTGATTAGATCCATTTATCAAATTCGATAAAAACTTATACTTTCTTTGGATTTTGATAGTTACAAAACTATTACTACTGCGTTTGCCCTCCATTTGGCTCATCTTCACTTATGTCAACTTGTTGTTTTTCTGCTTTTTGCAATATCTCAACCTGTTCAGATCCATTAGAAATCATTATGCCTTCTTATGCAAATTCTTTACCATATTTCTGTATAATAATCTCTTCAGCTTCTTCTTTGGTATAATTTGTACCATCCGGTTTGTCGGGTACCCATGACTTCAATTGATCGTCATCCATCTTACTGAAGTAGGGGATAGTCTTCAATTTTTCCCTAATGGTCACGGGGATTTGTGCCCTGCGGATTGTTTTTAGAATTTCTTCCAATGAAATATTATCAGGAGATTTTAGCTCTATATTGAATATTGAATCGAAAATATTTTTACATTTACTCCAAATATCCGCCTCTTCATCAGGATTACCCCTTTCCTTCTTACCCAATATGTTAGACAACAGTTCACTGATAGGTGCAAGAAAATGAAAAGTAATTTCATCTTGTTCTCCATCAGGCGATGTCTTTTGGGTTTTCATTCCACTACTTTGAATTTTATTGTAAAAGGTTACAAATTCCTGTTGTGCCCCCTCATGTGTGGTCTTACGTTGTGATACTATTATATCTCTCACTGAAGTGAGTACTTCTGCGTTTCGAATAATGCTATCAGATAGGAGTCTATGCATCTGTGTACGCTCATTATTGTCCTCATAATTTATATATTGTCGAGAAACTGAACTTTTTTCAGTAATTTTGTGAAGCAACGAACCAGGATGATTAAAGATGAAACGATAAAAGTCATCGTTGACATAATAAAACTTCTTGTATGTAAGTTCCAAGTTTATCATATTGCCAAAAATCGACATGATGTCAAAGAGGTAATAGCCGGTAGCAGGATAAAATGTTCTATAATGGCATGCTTCAACATTATGACGCAAGAAATCCAATGTTCTCACTAAACTGATCGAATCCTTTGTTTCTGCTTTCTTTTGCGGCACAGCACATTTCGTAGTAAGAATGAAAAACTCAGCTGTATTAAGTTGGGCGTTGAATTCTTTTACCTTCTTATTCTCTTCATCTGTCTTATTCTCTTTTTTCTCTAAATCCTCTATTTCTTTAAAACCGCCCCTTAACTCATATAAAAAGCCGTTTAGTTCCTTACCACTGATAATTCTTATATCATAAGCGACTTCTTTTGAGGGTTTAGGAATAAAATCTCCCGGACAATAAGTGAAATAACTGCCTCCTGTGAGAAGTTGCAATTTATTTGAGTGATCAAATCTCCTATCTATAATAGTGAGTCCTTTTTCTTCATCGTTAGTTTTAGGATAGACCATTCCTTCAAGTTCAGTAACTTGGTCGTATGCTTCATAAAGTTTTATTGAATAGAGACTTTTAAGAAAAAAGAGAAGCGCATTATCGTTTTCACTCAAGACTTCACGCTCAAGTATAGAAAACAGATAAAAGAGGTCCCCCGCAGTAACATTATAACCAAAATTGTCAGTAGCACATATGCTTTTAAGCATTATGGTTTGTGGGGTGGTATCAACCTTAGAGGGTTCTAATTTTGAAGCAGAAATATTAGCTTCAGTATCCTCTATTTGATAATCATCCTCTGTCTGTTCGTGATAATCTTTTTTCAGTTGTTCCTCAAACCTTTTTGAGAGAATCGCGATTACTTCCTTGTTAAACGAAGTTCCGTAATCAAAAGTCACAAGACTATCAAGTTTGTTTTGAGTATTAATGTCAAATCGTTTTTTCCAAACTGTGAACAAATAGAGCTTGAACATGTTCTTGTTTGTCTCCAAAGCATGCTTTTTTGTCAGTTCCCTTGAATCTGGAATTTCTTCCATTGCAGCGAGTAAAGCGATGAGGTTAAACAAGTCTCGAAGATTGTTCGGAACAATCGGAGATATGCTATCAGCCGGATTATAAAAAAGATAACGAGTCCTATTGTATATTAATTCAAGTACTCCCTTTTTCATACTCTCCATCGTCATGATACCACCATTGCTTGTTGGCAACTCCAATTTAACTTCAGCAAGGCTGTAGGCTTTAGGCATCTCCACACGGCTATTTACTGGAACCAACTTGTTGATATATTTTTTTGCCATTTCGGCTATCTCGTCAATGTTGAATCCATTTGAATCTGAGGCTTTTCCTATATTAGGATTTTTTATTGTTGCCGCGAAAGCATTTTCCACCACATACTGCAACTGCTCTATTTTCAGACTGAGGAACACCACACATTGCGGTACGCACAGATACTTTCTGATTTGTTCACACATCCTGTATGCATAAGCGATATTCAGATCAATGTCATCTATGGGGACAATCAAAATGTCAGCCTCCATAAAGTTTAGATACTCTTTTACCAATTCGGCAATCTGATCACGTAATGTAATGCCAGTGGCAAGTACCGCCAACCTATGTAAGTCGTTCATCGAGTCTATATCATCTTTTTGCAGAGTCAAAAGAGATGCATTCACTCTCGAAAAAGTTTCCAGCAGCTTGTTCTTTTTCCCATAATCAACTTTGCATTCTTCCTGCCTCCGACGATAGCTATTATATAATTTCCCGATAGTAATTTGAAGAATGTTGTGCGAGTCATCGAAAAAAGAAGGGTCAGTAACTTCTACGACTGAACATTTGGTATTAGCAAGATCCTTGCATCCTATTTTATTCACATACGAATATGCGTCAGATTTCTCTTTAACCTGTTCAATAATTCCTTGTGTCGTTGTCATACACGATGTTTTTCCTTCTCCTCGATCCCCGCAGAAAGCCACGCATTTAAGGGTTTCACTCTCTTTATCGCGAACAAAGGCATTCGTCAGTCTAAGAGCTTGCACATATTGGTCACGGAAAATAGAATCGTCAAATCCAGTATTTTCCTTTACAATTCTTCTTTCTTGGCCAAATTTATATCTCAGTATCGGCATAATTATGATAGTTTAACGTGAATTCGATGAATTATAATCGCCTGTAGATTTGGTGATTAGCGAAAACTGTTGTAACTTTATAGTGCTCAATTACAAAGTATTACAAACAATAATCGCTATGCTCACCGAGGACAAAGTTACGACATATCTTTGGAAAAGGCTAATAAAAAGGGAAGAAATGCGCTGAATGGCTTAGTATAAAAGCGTTTACGAAGCCAAACGGTGCCAGCTGAAAAAACGGGGTAACGCAAAGGAAAGCGGAATTATGAAGAAGAACGGTCTCCAAATCGTTACCCGCTGAATGGTGATTTTTAACATACCGTGTCGAAACTAGCAGCTTGTGGCACAGGTTGGCATATCAAGGTCTAACTCGTTGAGTGATAACTTTGCAAACAAAAACGAGTATGGCAAGAAGTACATTCAAAGTGCTGTTCTATGTGAACGGCAGCAAGGAGAGAAACGGTATTGTCCCCATCATGGGACGGGTTACAATCAACGGTACTGTGGCGCAGTTCAGTTGCAAGCAAAGCATTCCCAAGACGCTTTGGGACGTGAAAAGCAATAAGGCGAAGGGAAAAAGCCATGAAGCACGGGACATCAACCTCGCCCTTGACAACGTCAAGGCGCAAATCATCAAGCACTACCAGCGTCTGTCCGACCGCGAGGCGTTCGTCACGGCTGAAATGGTGCGCAACGCCTTTCAAGGAATCGGCAGTGAATACGAGACCTTGCTCAAGGCGTTTGACAAGGAGAACGAGACGTTCAAGAAGCGTGTGGGCAAGGACAGGGTTATGGCGACCTATCGGGCGCGAGTACGGGCAAGAAACCATGTAGCCGCCTTTATCAAGTCATTTTACAGGCGCAGCGATATGTCCATGCCGGAGCTTACACCCGACTTCATCAAGGAATTCGCCGCATATCTCTCAACGGAAGCCGGATTGCGGAACGGTTCGATATGGGCGAACTGCATGTGGCTGAAAGGTGTGGTCATGAAAGCGCATTATAACGGACTGATACCGCGTAACCCGTTTGCGCAGTTCCATATCAGTCCGAACGTGAAGGAACGGGAATATCTGACGGAGGATGAGCTGAAATCGGTCATGACGCATGAGTTTGCAGACAGCAAGCTCGCATACATCCGTGACATCTTCGTCTTTGCCAGTTTCACCGCTTTGTCATTCGTGGACATTCAGGAACTGACGAACGACAACATCGTGGAGGTGAACGGCGAGAAGTGGATATTGTCCAGACGCCACAAGACAAAAGTGCCGTTTCAGGTGAAGCTGCTGGAGATTCCCTTGCAGATAATCGAACGCTACCGACCTTTTCAGGAGGACAACTTTGTATTTCCTAATCTGAACTACTGGTCTGTCTGTAAACCATTGAAACGGATGATAAAGGAATGTGGCATAACCAAGTCAATATCATTTCATTGCAGTCGTCATGGCTTCGCGACGTTGGCTTTGAGTAAGGGTATGCCCATTGAGAGCGTAAGCCGTGTATTGGGACACACGAATATAGTCACGACCCAACTCTACGCAAAGATAACCGTGCAGAAACTCGACAACGACCTGACAATGCTCGGGAACAAATTGAACCAGTCGTTTAACAACATATCAATGGCATGAATATGAAAAGAGGTATCATAACAATGAGTGAATCCGGCAATATCATCATGCCGGATAATGTCGCTGATATATGGATGAGCGAGCCGGAACTTGTGGAGTTGTTCGGGGCAATCTCTCCGACACTCCGTACTGGCATCAAAGCCGTGTATAAAAGTGGCGTACAGAAAGAGTATGAGGTACAGGAGTATGTGCGGCTGGAGAACGGCTGTTATGCCGATGTGTTCAGTTTCCCTATGATAGTCGCACTTGCTTTCCGTATCGACAGTTTGGGTGCGGAACGGGTGCGCAATGCCATTCTTGAAAGGTTGTACTTGCGAAAAGAGAAAACAAGCATCTTCTTTTCGCTGGTGTGCAATGGTATTAAAACACTTAACTATCAAGCATAAAGCATAATGATGTGACGACATGAAATAGTGAAACCTATGCGTATTCCCATTGCCAACAATACATTTATGTGAGTCGTTGAATAGGTATATTGCCATTCATACATACGAATACGAAAAGCCCGAAGAGGAAGCCATTAGCGCAGCACTTCTTCGGGCTTTTTTTGTATGCTCCTTACCTGCATATTACGCAATTCACCGCAAGTTTTCCATTCCGTGCAAATTTTGCGCCGTTCTGCCGTGATTTGCTTACCGGGCTTTCGCATGATATGCCGTAGTTTTGCACTCGATTAATTATTAACGATTTAAGCAAAATGTGAATGGTAATGACAAAAAATGAAAAGGAGGAGTTTATCCGTGTGGGTACGACTCTCTACAAGTTAGTGAACCAGCCCCGACTGAACGGCGGCTATGTAAAGAAACGCATTGTGTGGAACAACGAGACGTTGCGGCAAGACTACGGCAAGGACTACCTCGCCTCCGTGCCGAAGTATGACGGCTTCTGCACCGTCCCCGACCATGTGGACTACCGTCCCGTGGTGGACAAGTTCCTGAACCTCTACGAGCCGATAGGATACAAACCACAAGAGGGCGAGTTCCCCTGTATCCGGTCATTGGTGCGCCACATCTTCGGCGACCAGTACGAGCTGGGCATGGACTACCTGCAACTGCTCTACCTGCGACCCGTACAGAAGCTGCCCATCCTCCTGCTGGTATCGGAAGAACGGAACACAGGCAAAAGCACGTTCCTGAACTTTCTGAAAGCCCTGTTTCAGAATAACGTTACGTTCAACACCAACGAGGATTTTCGCAGTCAGTTCAATGCTGATTGGGCTGGCAAGCTGCTCATCGTGGTGGACGAGGTGCTGCTCAACCGCAGGGAGGACAGCGAGCGGTTGAAGAACCTCAGCACCACACTTCCCTATAAGGTGGAGGCCAAAGGCAAAGACCGTGACGAGATAGCGTTCTTTGCCAAGTTCGTGTTGTGTTCCAACAACGAGTATCTGCCCGTAATCATTGACGCAGGAGAAACACGCTATTGGGTACGTAAGATTGACCGACTGCAATCCGATGATACCGACTTCCTGCAAAAGCTGAAAGCGGAGATTCCGGCATTCCTATATCATTTGCAGCACAGGACGATGGCAACGAAAAAAGAAAGCCGGATGTGGTTCGCTCCGAAACTGATAGAAACGGAAGCCTTGCGGAAAATAATCCGCAGCAACCGTAACCGACTGGAAATCGAGATGTGCGAGCTTATGCTTGACATCATGGACAGCACAGACACGGATTCTTTCTCGTTCTGCTATAACGACATTCTTCTTTTGCTGGTACATTCACAGGTAAAGGCGGAGAGACACCAGGTCAGAAAAGTATTGCAGGAGTGCTGGAAACTCATGCCTGCATCCAATACGCTTACTTACACCACATATCAGGTGGACTTTACCCGGAAATGCCGCTATTCGCCCATACGGAGGATAGGACGGTTCTATACCGTGACAAAAGAATACCTGACATCACTTTGATTATTTTGATGAAATGATGAAGAAGTATATAACCATACTGAAACATACAGGTTTACATTCTCATCAGATATTCATCAAAAGTATTCTGATGATGAAAAGAGAAAGAAGGTCAGGCAGACCACGTTTGACAACACAAATGATGAATTTCTCTTTTGGCGAGCACTTTGATGAAAGGATGATGAGCACACATCATCTTGCTATTCAGAGGATTGATATGCGTATTCATCGAATCATCATTTTTTCATTCATCACTAAATCCACTGTAAGATGATGACTATCCAAGAAGCGAAACAAATCAGAATCGCAGATTATCTGCAAAGTCTGGGCTATACGCCCGTAAAGCAACAGGGAAACGGCCTGTGGTACAAATCCCCGTTCCGGCAGGAAACGGAAGCCTCGTTCAAGGTGAACACCGACCGCAACCTGTGGTATGATTACGGGCTTGGCAAAGGTGGCAACATCCTCGCACTGGCTCAGGAACTCTACCAATCTGACCATGTGCCTTACCTGCTTGACAGGATTGCGGAACAGGCACCGCACATCCGACCTGTATCTTTCTATTTTCGCCAGCAACCATCCGAGCCGAGTTTCCAACAGTTGGAGGTACGGGAACTCACCCATCCGGCATTGCTCCGCTACTTGCAGGAACGAGGTATAGACATCGCTTTGGCAAGGTTAGAATGTAAAGAACTGCATTTTACTCACAACGGCAAGTCTTATTTTGCCATCGGGTTCCCGAATGTGGCGGGAGTCTATGAGGTGCGCAACCGTTTCTTTAAAGGCTGCATAGCGCCGAAAGACATCAGCCATATCCGGCAGCAGGGAGAACCGAGGGAGAAATGTCTCGTGTTCGAGGGGATGATGGACTATCTTTCATTCCTCACGTTACGGATGAAGAACTGCCCGACCATGCCCAACCTTGACAGGCAGGATTACGTCATCCTCAATTCAGTTGCCAATGTTTCCAAAGCCATAAATGCACTGCACGGATATGAGCGCATCCACTGCTTGCTCGACAATGACGAGTCTGGGGCAAGGGCATATCAGGAACTGAGGAAAGAGTATCCCAACCGCATCCGTGACTTCTCCTACAACTATCACGGGTATAAAGACCTGAACGATTACCTATGCGGCAAGCGGCAGAATTTAGCCGTTAATTCATCGCCACGAAATATTGTAAAACCCAAGAAGAAAGGATTGGGATTATGACATCCCGAACGGAAAAAACGGGAGTTGCTCAAAACTCTTTCCCCGAAGATTGGGAGGTAGCAAGTTTGTGTTTCGGGTGTCCCGAAACTGCTTGCTACCCACTTCCCCAATTATGGAGAGTGGCATCCCGTTGGTCTATACAGTACAATCAGTAACAACATTGAAGAATCAGAATATGGAACATAAGGAACGAAACAAGGGAGGTCGCCCTAAGAAAGAAGCGACCGAAAAACTGAAATACCGTGTAGCAGTGAAGATGGCGACAGCCGACTATTATCGTCTGCTGACACGGTCGCATGATGCAGGCGTATCGCCGAGCGAGTATATAAGGGAATGTTTACGGAACGGTCATGTGAAGGAACGGCTTTCGGAAGAACACGCCGACTTCGTGCGCAAGCTCTGCGGCATGGCGAACAACCTCAACCAGCTTGCGCATAAGGCAAATGCCGGAGGCTTCTGCGATGAGCGATGGGACTGCAAGGTGGCGGTAGCAAGGATTCACGAACTCTTAACCAAGATAGGAATATGATGGCGAAAATCGTAAAAGGAAACGACTTCAAGGGTGTGGTGGATTACATCCTTGACAAGAACAAGAATACACAGTTGGTGACATGCGAAGGCTTGTTCATGGAAAACAGGGGAACCATTGCCATGAGTTTCAATGTCCAGTCGCAGATGAACAACAAGATTGCGAAACCTGTCGGACACATTGCATTGAGCTTTTCCAAAAAGGATGAGCCACGGCTGAAGAATCGTGTCATGGCGAATATCGCGCTCGAATACATGGAGCGGATGGGCATCCGTAACACGCAGTTCTTCATCGCCCGGCATTTTGACAAAGAACATCCGCATGTGCATATCGCTTTCAACCGCATAGACAACAACGGCAACACCATTTCAGACAGGAACGAGCGGTTACGCAGCACCCGTATATGCAAGGAGCTAACCGTGAAGCACGGCTTGCACATGGCAAGCGGCAAGGAGAATGTCAAGCGCAACCGATTGAAAGAGCCGGACTGGACAAAGTACGAGCTTTACGACATCCTCAAAACGGAAGTCGGCAGGTGTGGCAACTGGGATGTGCTTGTCGCCAACCTGAAACGGCAAGGCGTGGATGTGCATTTCAGACACAAGGGACAGAAGGACGAAATACAGGGCGTGGTCTTTACCAAGAATGGCTATCATTTCAACGGCTCCAAAGTGGACAGGCGTTTCAGCTATTCCAAGATTGACGCAGCCTTACGACGCAATAGGCATGAGGAACGGATGGAAATGACAGCTAAAGTGCATGAAGTTGCTATGCCAAGTGTACAATCTGGAACTGCACACGGTGAGTTTTTCAACGGCTCATTGGGACTGCTAAACGGCAGCGACTCATCTTACAACGCTGTCGATGCAGAAGCCAATCAGGAAATGGCGGAGATACTTCGCAGAAAGAAGAAACGTAAACGAGGAATGAGATTGTAAGAATTATCAGATATTTGTCAGCCAGCATAATAAATACGGGCTGACAAATATTTGACTTAGTTTTCCTCAATGGCGGTTTCTACTATTTGTATCGCTTCCTGCAACAAGCGTTTGCTTTCTTTTCGCAAGGTAAAACTTTGCTGGAGCATTTTAGATATAGTTACTTGTTCAGATAGTGGTAATATTGGAATTATCACATCTTCTATTTCTGATGGTTTCCAATGTTGAATTATAGAACCGCCAGCATCTCTTTCTGCTTGCAACTTCACAACAAAAGAATTGAGAACCAATGTCAGATAGTCAGGAAGCACATCTTTGTCCGTAATGTTTAGATGAATAATTGCGCCCGAAGTAATAACATCAATAGGTTCCTCCATCTTATATGCGATACCAACACTACCGTCTTTAGATAGGAGAATCGTATCTTTTTGAGGTCTAATCGTGTCCTTAAATTCTAATTTGTTCAAATAAACAGCAGGTTCAGACAATCCAAACTTAGAGAGGTCTGCTACTCTGATAAACGGAATTCCTTTTTCACAGTAAGCATCACTACCGGGTTCTATTGATTTGGATAATGTGGCTATTTGTCTTATTGTTTTTGTTTTGAATCGCTTTAATTCACTGAACAAATAGTCATATTTGGGTTGATAATATTCTGCATCCAATCTGCCACTTTTCAAGAAACTGTTTGATAGTTTTTTATATGTACTGCCTATTGGTGCTTTTACATCAATGTTTGAAGTTATACCTATTTCTGTAAATAGCAGCCAAACTGCCTGATTCCACTCTCTAAATGCACTAAACTGTAATCCATTGTAAATCAATAAATTACCCCCGTTTCTATAACGGTCTCTACCGTAAGTTTTGCATTTTCAAGCAATTGCATAGCTTCCTTACGCAGTTCAAAACTCTTTTGGACATGTTTGGCTATCTCCTCTTGAACCTCCTTACAGATAAGGGGAATTGGAATTTTTTCAAACTCAGATTTACTGATAGCCGTCAATATAGTGCCCGAGCAACCTTTCTTCATCAGATTTTGGATAGGCAACGATTTGAATAGCGTAAGCAATGTCTCAGGATTATGTTGGTGCGATTGCAATACATAAAACCCTGTAGAACATAAAGCTCCGTCATAATCATCCGTCACCAAAGCACAACTATCAAGCGAACCTTCTATTGAGGAAACTATCACATCTCCTTGATGCACCAAACGCCTTGCACGGGTTGGCAGATTTTCTCCGTATTGAATGTCGCATCCAGTTATCTCACCCGATTTGCCGATATTGGCAAGTTCAATATACTTGTATTGTACGCCACTGAACGGAGTAAAGTTATTATCCTTAATGTCGCATATATTGCCAATCAGGTCGTAACCATTCGGATAAGAGTGTACAAGTTTTATATAGTCTTCATATTTGGGTAAATAGTATTCGGAGTCGAAACGTCCTGTTTCGAGGAATGATCCTTTTAGTGTTTTAATGTTATATGCGTCAGGATTTGCAGCAAAATTCGCCATCCCTAGACATTCAAGAAGATAGTTTTCTGCTTCGGAATAAGACAATTTAGCTGATTGAAAGACCTTTTCAGACTGCCAAACAAGATTTCCAATAACATCTTCATTCTCCATACGTGGAATATCCAATGATTTAAGATATGAACAAGTTAATGTAGATTGTCCTGTTCCTCCTGTCTCCCCACGTAATACCATATTTTGTCCAAATTTAGACAAAATATACGCATTCAAATATGCCGCATTTATCTCCTTATTTGGACGTACAATACCAATATTTCGACTAAATATAGCATTCTTTTTTTCTGTGACAAAACCAATCTTTCCGATTGATCCTTTCCCTTTTAGCGTTATTAAAGTATCTCCTTGCTCTAATTGAAAGCGAGATAAATTATTGTATTCTTGTTCTGATACAAAATCTGCATTTTCATAGATAACCCGACCTTGATTAATGTTACGCCCTGTTAAACAAGGAATTGTTCCTTCTTCGGTAAAAATTGGATTAGGTCCTTGCGTTATCCATGTTGTTACAGCTTCTAATTTTTCTGTTGCAAGTCCATTCAACATGCGCAAGATTTCCAAATATTGAATGCTAAAGAACTCGCTATCAAATCGAAATGTTTGATTGTCTATTTTTACCTCAGATAGTTTCTTTTCGCAGATTTCCAGCCCCTCTAACAAAGTCTTGTACTTTACTTCGTCAAAGGGGCATCCGCGAAAAAAGAGAAACGCTCTTTCTTGGCGAACTCGGCAAATGCCTCTGCAATTCCATCTTGCGTTAAACCATCATGATTGAAAAGGTCGTGCTTCACAATCAAATGACCGTGACTGTCAAGCAAAGGAACATTATTACCATCTTCGTCAATTGTATTACGATAGATTTTATCTCCACTGTTATCCTTGCTCGGTTCTTGCATGGTAGCGAAGAAAATGTTGTAATCATCAACCTTTGGGCAAAGTTCATCATCCCATTTCTGCACAAAGAGGACACTTGTCTTTGTCCCTGTATGTGGCTTGAACACATTGCCATGCAAGCCCACCACAGCCAAAATACGGCAACGGTCAGCAATATATTCACGCAATGATTTGTCGCTACTGTTATTGAAGCGTCCTTGTGGCAATACGATAGCCATACGTCCACCCGGCTTCAAAAAGTCGAGATTGCGTTCTACAAACAAAATGTCACGGCTCATGTTAGAAGCTTGCTTCAGTTTTGTTTTGCGGAACGTGCCGTCAGCCATTTGATAAACCGTTTCGCCGTTGTTTGTCAATGCTTCGGGAAAAGTCGGTTCACCTGCTACCACCTTAGCACCTTGTGGTGCATTTTTCAATTTTTCCAATGAAACACTGCGACTTAAATCATATTTGGCAAGAATACGACTTTCCTTTACATCTCCTGCAAACGGAGGGTTTGCCATAATGATGTCAAAGTTGAAATCTCGATTGCTATTTTTGTCTGTGCGCAATTTCTTTAGCTTCTTCCATCCTTCAGAATAAGTATCAGACCAAATTTCATCTTTTACAGTCTCGTCCCAACGTTCATAGTCAAGCGTATTTAGGTGCATGACATTGGTTTGTCCGTCTCCTGCGATAAGGTTTAGGGTACGAGCCACACGTACAGCCTTTTCGTCAAAGTCGATGGCAAAAACATTATCTTGAACATAGTCTGTACATTCGGCAGGTTTTTCTTCTAAGGTAAACAAATGACTACGGCTTAAACCTTTGGATTTGAGGATATTTCCCCAAACATGGAATATCGTATGAACAGGGAAACCACAACTACCAGCCGCAGTGTCTATCATCTTTTCATTCGCTTTCGGATTGAGCATTTTTACGCACATATCAATCACATAACGAGGGGTAAAGTATTGCCCTTTTTCGCCTTTACTGCTTTTATTGATAAGATACTCAAAAGCTTCATCTACCACATCAAGGTTGGAATTGAACAATTTCACATCCTGTAAGGATGCGACACAAACAGACAAGTGCGAGGGTGTAAGCAGAAGTTTGGCATCATCGGTAAACACACCTTGCCATTTGTCTTTAGCCTTGTCAAACAGCGTTTGTAGCTTATCTTTCAATTCTGTTTCAGTATCACCATAGTTGCGGAACTCCAAATTTCTGTCAGGTTTACGCCCACTCTCCATTTCGTCAAATAGTTTGGTGAAGATAAGTTTGAAGACTTCCTCAAAAACATCTACACCTGCACCTGCCAATACCTCATCTTCCATTTCGAGGATAAGGTCTTTGAGGGATTTGCGTTCATTTACCAACTTGTCTTTTTTGATAAGGTCAGCAATCTTCCAACGTTCGGAGAGTATGTCAGATAGTTTTTGGTCTGCACGAGGTATACCACTTAAATCCTCAAAATAATTGGGGTCTTTACGGTGGTAGTAGGAAATTTGACGCCCATTACTCCATACACCAATTGGAGCACCTGTTGCATTACAATAACTTTTCAGTTGCTCTTTTCCATCTTTCAACTTTGGTTTCTTGACCTCTACAATAATGTATGGACTTGTCGTTTGCTGTTTGTCAAAAATGACAATATCGGCACGTTTCTTTTCCCTACCAAACGTGACTTCATACTCCAGTTCCATTCGAGAAACTGGATAACCCAAATCACTGGTAAGAACCAACAGATACAATTGGCGCACCACTTCTTCAGGAGTTACTTTAATATTCTTTCTGCGTACAGCGCATGTAAAATAATACTCTGTTCCTTTTTTTGTTTCCCGTTCAGCTATACGGCTTTCCAACTCAGTAATTTGAGCCTCTGTGAACAGGCTAAGGTCGTATTCTGTTCCTTTGATTATATCTGTCAGTTTCATAATTGTCCGCTGTTAAATTTTATTTGAAACAAGAAGTTCCCGAACGTCAATATCCAAAATTTCGGCTATTTGATATAGGACATGGATGGGTGGTTGGACTCTATTTGTTGTATATAGATTGATCATATTAAAGGTCTTTCCAAGCCTGTTTGCCAACTCTGTTTGGCTAATACCCTTTGCATCCAATACTTCCTTTATTCGGTTCATACACGCACTTATCTTGTTTAACGAGCGCAAAAGTACAAAATTTTATTTGGTAACAGATGAGTTTCTAAAAGAAAAATTGTATCTTTGCACATTGAAAAAGAAGTTGGAGTAGAAATGAACATTGAATACGGTAGTTCCAAAGAAGTTAAATGTTATCGAGATTTTGTATTAAATCCCGATAATCGTAATGCATCAAGAGCATTTTCAAAGACTTTTGGAGCTAATCTGATGGAACCGGCAAAAAAGTTGCATGACCGATTAAGGAGATATGTTTCAGCTGGGGCTTATAATGCAATGTTTGGTCAAACAGATAACCGAATGGAGATAAAACAAGGGTGCGCTAAAAAAGACCCCTTAATTTTGAAAGTTCGTGTTGGACGAGGGCCAAGAAAATTCTTTAATCATATTACAGATGAAGAAAAGAATTTATTATTAACACAAGATTGGCAAGGAGATTTCAACTCAATAATGACAATATATGTTATTGCTGTAAACAATCACGATTATAACAATATATAAAAATGGCTGCACTTGAAAAAATACCTGTATTAAACCCTTTGACATTGCGCAATACAGTCGGAGGGGAACTTGCTGATATATTCGAGGCTCGCGGCATTAAGAATTTCGAAGAACTTATCGGCATTAAGGATTTAAGGAGTAAGGAAAAACTATCAAATAAAGCATTAAGGAAAGCTGCTGAAATATTGAGCGATTCTAATGTGTGTGAATATCTGGTTAATTTTCAGAAAGAATATTTAGAAGAAAAGCCACGGTATATGGCTAATTATAATCAGGCAAAGAAAACATATACTAAGCTAAAAAAGGTATTACCTTTACTGCGTGGTGAATTTACGGAAGGATATGATATTCTTGATGATATTTTGGATTTCTTTGGTGTAGATTCCGATACGGAGATTTTTGAAACTTCAGAAAAAAAAGCTGCACTATTCCGTTCCCAAAATAAAATTGAAGTTGACTCAATCAATTTGCATGCTTGGCTACGTCGTGGTGAGCTTGATTTTAACGCTCTCAATCTTCCTGATTATAACGAAATGGAATTAATGAATTGGATTGAATCAAGAGAATGGATGGCTCACATTGAAGATGTTGAGTATTTTAAATCTCTACCATCAATATTTTCACGCTTTGGTATAGGTCTGGTTTTTGTCCCCTCTCTGCCTAAAACCGTTTACGGAGCAATACGTTGGATTGAAAATAAACCTCTCATTCAGATATCGGATCGTGGACACGACCTTATATCTTGTTGGTTTACTCTCTTCCATGAATTAGGGCATGCTATCAAACATAAGAATGTTGAGATTTACGAAGGCGAGATAAACGAATCGAAAGCCAAGCAAAACAAGCGAGAAAAAGAAGCCAATAAATTCGCTAATGAATACCTCTTTCATGGAGATGGCTTGCGGAAAGCAGTGTTTGATCGCAAACGTATGGGACAGTTCATGTCTGCTAATTCATTGGCGGAAGAATTTAGCGTAAAACCCATATTTGCATCATATTGGTTATTAAAAGCTCAGTATGCCCCTGCTTTTCAACGTAGAATTCAGATTGATTTTACCTCACAATATCAATGACAATTTTATGGAATCTCAATTAGAAAATAACTTAAGACTTTTGCTCAATTCCAAGTTGGAAATCTTGGAAAAGTATCTTGATGCAGATGTTTTGGTATATTATGGCCCAATAGGGAATTTGAATGAAAATGTATTTTTAAAATTAGTAGAAGAGCTTGCCCAAAGTGCAAATCACCATAATACTCTTTATATACTACTAACTACAACAGGCGGCAGTGCAATTACAGTAGAACGTTATGTTAATATAATCAGGCATCACTATTCAGAAGTAAATTTCATAGTGCCTGATTATGCGTATAGTGCAGGTACTATATTTTGTATGAGTGGTGATAGTATTTTTATGGATTATTTTTCGGTATTAGGTCCAATAGACCCTCAAGTTCAAAATAAAGAAGGCAAATGGGTGGCCGCATTAGGGTATTTGGATAAAGTTAATGAATACATTGAGAAGGCCAAACTTGGGACTCTTACAAATGTGGAATTTGCAATATTAAAAGACTTTGATTTGGCCGAACTTCGTAGTTTTGAGCAAGCACGAGATTTAACTATTGACTTATTAAAAAAATGGCTGGTTAAATACAAATTCAAGAATTGGACAAAACATAGTAATGGAACGGATGTAACAATTGAAGAGAAGAAAGAACGTGCCGCAAAAATTGCAGAGCATTTAAGTGATAATAATGATTGGAGGTCTCATGGTAGACCAATTAATATAGAAGCTCTTAAAGAATTGAAATTAAAGATAGAAGATTATAGCGAAAATATTGAGTTACGGATAAAGATTCGCGATTACTACGAGACTATGTCTGATTATGTGCGACTTAAGGGCTTTCCAATATTTATTCACGACAGAATCTTTTTATAGTTCTTATGAAGATAGAGTTAGAACATTTAATATGTGATAATTTAGAATTGGAAGATACATTTATTATAGATGCAAAACGGCAGATTGAGTCTTATGAAGAATCAATGAAGAAATTCTGTATAGATGTAAACTCTCAGAGAAGAATAACTGTGTATCCTGAAGATATGCCATTATACAAAATGACCGCGAATACTAAGCATCAATTCAGAACTAAAATTTTGTCAAATGAGTTTTGAGTATTTTAGATGTTGAATAGAAGATAAAAATTTTATTAGGAATCAGATTTACATTCGATTTTTATTATTACTTTTGTATCAAGACAAGAGGCATTGACAGCAACTCACAGCAAAGCGCAGAAATAAACACGGTTGCCAATTCGTTACCTCTATTTTAACCTTTCTCTCAAACCTCTTATAAATAAAGAGGTTATAAAAGTCTTCCAGAATTACAGAATTATTCTGTATGGCAGATGGTTTTTGTAAGTTTTATGATGCCATGATGGAAAAATATACGTTGCGATCAGATAAAAAGCGGCGTTATCATCGTAATTCAACCATGTCAAAATCAGAAATCATGCTGATCATGATATTATTCATGACTCAGGCTATCGCTGTCTGAAACATTTCTATTTGGGAAAAGTCTGCAAACACCTACGACATTTATTCCCGGAGGTTGTTTCCTACAACCGTTTTGTGGAACTTGGAAAAGAAGTGGTCATTCCTTTGGCACTGTTCATCAAAAAGGGTATTGCTTGGAAAATGCACGGGCATAAGTTTCGTAGACAGCACTCCTCTGAGAGTATGCAAGAACCAAAGGATACATATTCATAAAGTATTCAAGGGTATAGCTAAAAGAGGCAAATGTTCCACGGGATGGTTCTTTGGCTTCAAACTGCATTTGGTTTGCAATGAGAAGGGCGAATTGCTGAACTTCATGGTAACTCCCGGTGATGTCGACAACAGGAAGCCGTTGGAATACAAGGCGTTTATTGAATTCCTATATGGTAAGCTAGTTGCTGACAAAGGATATATTGGCAGGAATCTTTTCCAGCACTTGTTTGTGGATGGAATACAGATTATCATAAAACTCAAAAGTAACATGAAGGGGGCTTTGATGAGCGTCTCGGACAGGCTGCTTCTCCGGAAACGGGCTATTATAGAAACGGTAAACGATGAATTGAAAAACATCGCACAAGTGGAGCATTCCAGGCACAGGAGCTTTGACAATTTTATTGTCAACATACTTGGGGCTATTGCTGCTTATTGTATGTTTCCTAAAAAGCCGTGTATCAATGTACAACGTACATTAGACACACAGCTTGCATTATTCTGAATTCGTCGAACTCACGTTAACATAACAATCAAGATTGCCTTCTTGAGTGTAATTCCACCTGGCCCGGATTTATTTTTCCGCAAAGATAACGTCCGGTGTCAAGACTTGTCAAATCCGGCTGTGCCGTGGATGTCTTCACGAAATCTTCCTCTCACAAGTTCGAGCGTATTTCCTTCGTCAGATTTGCCCGTATTGCCCCGTCACCTTTTCGGGGCAGAAAAATAATTCCCGGCAGGTTGCAACAACCAGCCCGAAGAAAGGGAAATATTAAATAAAAGGTTAAATATACACGTATGAGTTACAACAAGTTAAAAGCATTAGAGGGCAATATCGACGCGATAAGCACAGCCCTTGCCATTCACGAGGAACGCAGAAATGCGACCACCGCAGAGCGTGAAACATTATCCAAGTTCACAGGTTTCGGAGGTATCAAGGAAGTATTGAGCATTGGAACGGACACCCCTATACCCGACACCATGCAGGAAACCGTCAAACGCTTGCTCTCTGTCCTGTCAAGAGCGACTAAAGGGAATGAAATACTTTACAGGCAACTCCTGCAAAGCCTGAAATCGTCCGTGCTGACAGCTTTTTATACCCCGGCTTTCCTTATCCAAGCCGTAGCCAACCAAATCAAAGACACTTTCACGGCAAACGACCTCAAAATAAGTGCGTTCTTAGAGCCGTCCGCCGGTATCGGCGGTTTCCTACCAGTCGGAGATATGGCTACACATCGGACGGCTTTTGAGAAAGACCTGCTTACCGGACTTGTATTGTCCGCCCTGCATCCCGACACACAGGTATTCATCGAAGGATTTGAAACGATTGACAGCCAAGAGACGGAACACAACCGCTTTGACGTAATCGCTTCCAACATACCGTTTGGCGACTTCCGTGTGTTCGACAATACTTTTAGCAAAAAAGGCGGCATCTATGCACAGGCTTCCAAGACCATCCATAACTATTTCTTCGTGAAAGCCGTTGAGAAACTGAACGAGGGCGGCATATTGGCTTTCGTCACATCAAGAGGTATCGCTGACACACAAGGCAACCAATTCGTGCGTGACTATCTTGTACACCGTTGCAATCTGATTACGGCATTACGTTTGCCTGATAGCCTGTTCATGCAGACAAGCGGCATTGAAGTAGGTTGCGACCTGTTGATATTCCAAAAGAGCGGCCGTAAGGTAACGCTTACAGACCGTGAAAAGCTGTTCATGGAAACAACCCGAGAAATCGTACCGGGTAGTGACCAATATACCGAACATGCTAATAAATTGTTTACTTTACCAAAAACCGCCTTGTTTACAGAAAGTCGCATACAAACCAACCAATATGGGGAATATGTGCGCAAATACCGCTGGCGGGGAGAGGAAGCCGATTTGCAACGAACCCTTTCCTCCATGCTGAAAGCCGACTTTGAGCGTTTTTTCAGAAAGAACTTGTTTGCCACACCGAACAAAGGCATTGGCGGCATACAAATGTCACTTTTTGATTGCTTTAATACCAACAAGGTGGCACAGCCCAACAGGGAAAAACGCACGTACACAGGCACGTTGCACAAGTGGATGAAAAACGGCACGTTGGTACTCTTTGAAAACCAACTTGGCACACTCCGCTACAAACAGGCAAACTGTTTTTCCGACATGACCGTTACATTCGTACCTTTAAAAGTCTCCCGGATAAACATAGAGCGTGCCAACGATTATTTTCCTATCCGTGAAGCCTACTTTGAACTGACAACTAAAGAAAGCGAGGAACTGGCCGAATATCCGAAGCTAAGGGAACAACTCAACAAACACTATGATACTTATGTGCGCAAGTGGGCTTTTTCCACCACAACGACAACAAGGAGTTTTTCTCTTGGGATAGTCTGGGCATGGAAGTATTCACGATTGAAATGCAACTCGGAAAGGACATCTGTAAAGCCGACATCATGCACGAGCCTGTTGCATTCAAGAAAATAGATACTTCCATTCAACTGACACCGGTAGAAGCATTGGCAAGCAGCCTTAACTATTACGGTTCGGTCAATATGGACTATCTTGTACAGACAACCGGACAGACCGAAACAGAACTGACAGAAGCCCTTGCCGGTGAGATATTCTACAATCCTTTGACGGATTGTTGGGAGAACAAAGGCAAATTTCTTGCAGGTAATGTCGTGGAGAAATGTAAGGAGATATGTACCGTTCTTGCTGACCTGACAGGCAACGCTCAAAAATGGGCGGCTACATCTGTCGAGGCTTTGGAAGATGCGACCCCCGAACTTATTCCGTATGAAGAACTTGACTTCAATATGGGTGAGCGTTGGATTCCGGCAAGTATTTACGCTTCCTTTGCCAAAGACCTGTTCGGGGTAAACACAACAGTGATGTATTTTGATGTGAATGACACCTATATTGTCTCTTTGCAAGGCCATTCCCCCATTGCCTATAATGTCTATTCGATTGGAAGCTATAACGGGGAAGCCCTGTTCGTCCACGCCCTGCACGATACGGTTCCGGAAATCACCAAAGAGATAATGCGCAACGGTGAAAGTATCCGTGTACCCGATGAAGAAGCCATACAAGTGGCATCCACGAAGATACAGGAGATACGCCGCAAGTTCAACGAATGGCTGGATTGCCAACCTATCGCCGTGCGTGATGAATTGGTACGCCTGTATAACGAACGCTTTAATTGCTACGTCCGTCCTCATTATGACGGTTCGGTACAGACATTCCCCAACCTCTCTTTTGAGCAGTTCCCATACGATGACCTCTATCCCTCACAAAAGGATGCAATCTGGATGATTAAGCAGAATGGCGGTGGCGTATGCTGGCACACAGTCGGTGCAGGCAAGACAATGGTAATGTGTGTGGCGGCTTATGAAATGAAGCGTTTGGGCATGACACAGAAGCCGCTCATTATCGGCTTGAAAGCCAACGTACACGAGATTGCGGACTGTTTCCGCAAGGCATATCCGACCGCCAAACTTCTTTATCCGGGAAAAGAGGACTTCACACCTGCCAACCGACAGGAATTGTTCTCTAAAATCAAGAATAACAACTGGGATTGCATCATTCTCACGCACGACCAGTTTTCCAAGATACCGCAATCCGAGCAGACCATGTTGGAGATATGCGAGCAGGAACTTCAAGACGTGGAACGCTCTTTGAAAGTGTTGGAGGACAGCGGTATGGCTGATAACAACAAAAGGTTACAGAAAGGTTTGGAGAAACGGCAGAAGAACCTCAACGCCAACTTGGAAGCCTTAAAAGAGAAACTTGGCGAGAAAAAGGATGATTGCGTTGATTTTCATGCTATGGGCATCGACCACATCTTTGTCGATGAATGCCATTATCAGAACTTTTATGAATTTCCTAAATTTCGCA
>ULTP01072366.1_pt1 | contig 28491 bp, 18 predicted proteins | sample 1957721 | NCBI WGS metagenome assembly ULTP01 (sample SAMEA4835737, study PRJEB28245) | human gut metagenome | biome: gut microbiome; material: fecal sample | place: Denmark | collected 2008 | reverse complement strand
TTTCAATTGTTACCTCCGAAAAAAGAGAAAACAACTTATTGATTTTATATTCAATTTTTCTCTTCATACGAATAGATGTATTTTTTTTGTTAGCTATTAACTCAGCTAACAATTCCACAGCTTTGTTTTCATCAGCTATATACATATTAGCATCTGGAATAACAATATCGCTAAATAAGTTTTCTAAGTCTAATTCATCATCATTTCCTACATCGAAAGGCATATTTTTCTCCTTCTAAAAAGAAGTGTCTATCAGTATTAATTCTAATAGACACCTTTTTTAAACTAATTTTTTCCAGTACGACAAAGCCACAATTTTTAACGTAATTTTTACGCTCTATACTACAATTATATTCCTCGCAAAAATCTCCCGTTGCTATAATAACATTATTTAAAATGAATTATAAGTCTTCTTCACCTCACGCAAATTTTGTTCAAACTTACGATATTCTGCAATATATCGTTCTTTTTCTTTGGCTTGCTTTTGTAATTTTTCTAATTCACCACATAATTCATTTTCAATCTGATCAGCAAAGCTTACTGCCTGTGTATTTAAAGTTTCTGTAATCTCTTTTAAAGCTTTTACCAACTGTTCAGATATTTCTATCTCAATTTTATTCAACAATTCGCTTTGCAAATTTCTGAGTTGATGAATTTCATCATTTCTTGCATAGCCTTCCCTAAATCTTGTTTTGACCTCATCAATATAAGGTAAATAGTCAAAAGTAATATGCGGAATAGAAATCTTTGCCAAAACATTATTCAGTGGTAACAATATATCATCTTCGTCAAATTTCTGCTGACTTTTTCCAAATGCATTAATTACTACATTTTTTATGTTTTGAGAAAACTCTGCTTTATTAAATATATTTTTAAATTCAACATTAACAAATTCTTGACATTGGGCTGAATACATCTTGATATTATCTATAACACGAGCTGTATTTGCTGTATTATTGGTAACGTTATAAAAATGTGTTTCCTTCTTCAAGCCAAGCCAACTACTTGTAGTATAATGCTTTTCTTCAGTAGTAGTTTCTATAGAAATACCTTGATGTTGTGACATAGCAATTGTCAACTGTGGCAAAATCTGCTGAATCTTTTCATCACTTTTGATTTTCGCTAAATCAAAGATATACATTAACTTTTCCCTAGAAGAATCGATTATATCTATAATATTGTCTGATCTGTTTTTTAATGCTTCTACATCCGTTGTTTCAAGCTTATTTCTACTAGATACTGTCTCAGCCAATATTTTCTCCAATGTACGCAAATGATTGTTTTTAGTATTATCCAGCAAATTAGTATTTCTGCCTTCAATAATTTCATTTCTTCTACGTTGAACCTCATTTAATGCTCGCTGAACTTGTTTTATTCCCCCTAAAAGCTCGAAATATTTATCATCATAATTTCTATAAACTCCATGCATATTATCATATACTTTTTGTTCATTTTCATCTAAGCTAATATTTTCTCGTATTTTTCGAGCTATAAAAAAACATGTAGAAGATATAAACAAAACTTTTTCTGCACTCATTTTATTTAAAATCTCTAAATTGTTACCCTCATTTTTGACATTTGAAAGATTCTTATCAAATTGAGTCTCATAGCTCAACCGCGCTTTTTTCCACGCTAATCCAAAATCATTTGTATTTTCATTAAGTATACCAGAATCAAGTTTACTACCTATCACAAGTATTTCGCTTACACCAGCCTCTGGAAGGTTATTAGCCATGAGGTTCACTGTATGAGAATCCATAAATTGACTACAAGGAGATAATAAAATAACCACATCACAGGAACGTAAAAATTCTTTTGTTCTAATACCACGAGAAACAATCGGATCATTCAATCCCGGCGTATCTACAATCTCATAATCCTTTACTCGTGGATTATCAACTTGCAATTCTACATAACTAACAATGGGAGTATAACGACCATTTGCTCCTACATAATCGTCAAGCTTATGTATAATATCGCCAACTATTTCCTCCTCACCATCAAGCTTTTTAAGTAACGATGAATCTTTGACCATGCGGGTTAGTTCTTTAGCGCCACGTTGATTCTCATTAGGACAATTATATTTTAACTCATATTCACTCAAACTCATTGGCTTATTTGAGCTATGCTCGAACGTAATTTTATCTCTATTTTTAGCAAAATTTTTCAGATAAAACGAATACTCCTTGTTTAGCCCCTCATCGTATAAATCAGAATATCTTTGTATAGCATTCCAATCATCTTGAGTATAAAAATGAACTACTGCTTTGGGTTTATCAGAATATGTAATCTTTGTCAGTGCTGCAGTCATAGGAGTTGCAGCCTTTGGCAGATAATTTTCTCCATTAAAAATCAAGGCATTAAGGAATGATGATTTGCCTGCTTTTACAGCTCCAATAATTCCAATACTTAATTTTCTGGACTTATTTTCAGCTAATTTAATGTTATGCTCTAACGCTGAAGTTATTTGTTTGAATTCAAACAACTTCTCAGCACCAAATAACTCCTGATGTTTCTCTAAAGTATTCTCTGTATTTCTAGTCATATTAAGATAGTTATTGATTTCTTCGTAATTAATAGTCATACAATTTACCTCAATTCTTTCATTAATTTTTTTACTTGAGAAATATCGTCAACTATAGTTGCTTTATACTCTTCAAAGTCCTGAATTTTTTGCTGTCTTTTATTCTGAGCCTCCGCCATGTTTTTCTTAATACTATCTATTTTTTCTGCTGTTAATTTTTCATATTCATCAAGCACCATATTGGTTGTGGTCTCAATATTTTGCATGATTTGCGGATACATCTTGTTGATTATCTGAGGTATCACATTATTGATAAATCTACGTTTAGCTAATGCCTCATTGCTTTCTCCAAACAATCCTTTTAAGAAATTTACTATATCTGGCAAAAGAATTATTACTATTTCCAGCCATGGAGCAATTAAATCTGTAGCAATAGCAGCAATTCCTGTAACCATCCTGTATATATTCTTCTTTTTAACACCATTCTCACTATCTTTAGGATTTTTAGCTTTCATTAATTTTTCTTCAATCAATGATTTTAAATTGTTAGCTAAATTAACTGTAACCTCCGTCAAATCAATATTTTCCTCCTCTTTTAACAACCCGGTAAAATTAAGCTCCTTTGTCACGCTATCAATTTCTCTAATACTTATTTCTTTCATTGTCGATACCATTATAGGACGAATTATTTCAAGAACAATAGCTTCCGCCGCAACATTATTACCACTAAGCAGAGCATCGACAACAGAATCTGCCCGCTCGATTAATGCAGCCCTAATTCTATTTGTTACCTCTTGTACTCTATTTTCAAGATTTTCCTTACTTTCATCTTTCTTCTTTTTAAATGTTTCAGACAGATATTTAACTACTCTCGAATATTTTTCTAAATCAACATCTAAATCGAACGTATCTAAAAATATTTTTTTCTGTACAATTGATAATGATTTTTCAGAGCTTATCAGTTCTGATTTTAAATGCTTTAGCATAACTTTATCAAAAGCAGCCTGAGCATTAAATGTCGAAATAATAGATATTAATTTTTCTGCAATATCAACATCTTTTCGAGATAAAGTATAAACACCATAGTTGTAACCATAAGTCTCTAAAGTAAATCTTGCAGACTCGGCTATGCTTTCCGCAACATTATCCGTTATTTTATCGCATTTATTTATTATTACAGCAATTTGTGAGCTATAATTTGATATTTCCTGGATAAACTCAAGTGTTGTTTTATCTATACCACCCTTTTCCTGATCAATAACAACTAAATAAGCAGATCCCACGCCAATATAATTTGCTAAAGCTTTGGCATGAATCTCTATACCAGCATCAAACCCAGGGGTATCGACAATTGTAAAATCACTAATCTTTTTTAGATTTTCGGAGTTGATTCTATACTCAAGATGATTATAGTCCTTGGGAGAATATTCTTTCTGCTCTTCAATCAATTCTTTATTTCCATCTTCGTCAAATGCAAATGCTGATTCATTCTCATCATATATCAATTCTGTAGCAATAGCTGTTTGTGGTTCTTGTGCTTCTTTTAAAAAGCCTGGTTTCCCAATCAACATATTAAGCAGAGTACTTTTTCCTGCACTGAAATGCCCTACAATCATAAGTTTTATATCAAAATTATCTCTAATCTCATTTATTTGTTCTAATGAAGTCTCAGAATTAAATCCTTTATGATGAGAGTATATCTCTCCTAATTTTTCAATTATTCCATCATAAGCTTTTCTGTTTACCATTTTTCTCCTCCTATGAAAATCATATTTATATTGCGTTTCAATTGTACTTTCACGATGAACATAAAACACTCCTCTTAAATGGCACTCTGTTATCAAAAAAGTATTGAGTATAAAGCTTTTCTCAAGATATGAAAATTGATTTAACACACCTCTGTTTCTGTATAATTCATATAATATTACTTTTATACAAATTCTACAACTTATACTTTTTTCCTGCTTTAATTAGAGAATTATTTTCACTTATTACTTTTCTATACTAATCCCCATTTAAATTGTATCTTATATACTTTGTCAATTTAGCGTTATGTAGAGTAATATATTTCATGAATTTTATGTTTTAACATATAAATTATAAAAACTTATGAAGAGCTGACTTTCGCCTTGCGCCAAAGTCAGCTCTTATTTTATACGTAAAGCAATTCTATATACGCCAGCATAATAAATCATCAATGCAAGCCGCCGGGCACTTTTTACATAGAAGCTCTCCCAACCGCTTCTATCTCCGGATAAATATAGTCTTCCAGAACACCTTGCAAATGTCTGGAAATAAATTGCTGATACCCGGGAACAAAAGAGAGTATTTTGATAAAGAGATTTTCATCAGTCTCCTCTTCATCAACATTGAATCGGTCCGGATACAAAGCCCATACAGAAACAACTGGCCTCATACGTAAGCTGCTCATTTCATTTCTATTGGAAATATTTTTTGAACGAGTATCATTAACATAGCTCATCAGCTGATGACGACAATTTTCCCTGTAATTATTCCAAAAAGCATATTTAGAGCGATATTTAAAGTCAACTATCAGCGAACCCATATAAAGCTTCCTGTCTTCAAGATTATAAAAATAGTCAATCTTACAATCTGGTGTAACATGCTTGCCAACCGTATATACAGGATCAGACTCTATGCCAGATTTATCCTCAGCAGCTAAAAGCGTCGGTTCATAGGTAACTTTTATCTCCAGGCTATCCCTTTTCAGCATAAATGAATTGCCTGAAGCAAGACCTGATATTTTCAACTCATAGCCTATTCTATCTACATTTAAGCCCTCAACAAGCTCAAAGCCAAGATTCTGTAACGCTTCTACAAGCTTTATAACACCCCATAGCTCATAAAGCTTGGCAGAATTATGCCAGATAAATGATAGCCTGTTATCCATGTCATATTTTATAGTCAATCCTTCAAGCTCTTTGCTTACCCTACTCAATATAGCATATCGTGGGTCAAGCATACTTTGACTGGGAACTCGCTGGATAATATTAGCATTAACCTCTTTGAACCACAGAGCTTCCTTGAGCTTATTGATAATGCTGATGATTTTTCTTGCTTTTGAATAATACAGCTCTAAAAAATTAAGACTTCTGCAATTACGATTATATTCATAGGTATTTTTATCTTTACCATAGAAATCATTTGCAACTTTTGCTTCTAAAAAAATCTTTTTTTCATTAATTTCCTTAATAAACAACCGCATAACCTTGTCTAAAGAAAGCACCATACGCTTCACATACGCGTTTTCAGTAAGCTGGTAATCCGTATATCTCAGCGGTATATAACCCCTGTCAATATTAATCTTCATCGAATTCAGCTTATTGCACTGAAAATCTATTGAATGCTGCTCAGCTTTACTTGAAAGCACATATTTTTTTGATATTTTACTGTGAGGGTTAAGCCGCAAATCATCTAAAGCTGCTATTACTTTATGAAAATATTGGTCGATAACATTCATTTTCAGCAGTAAGACGCCAAACTCTTCACTTTCATAAAAGCTATTGGCAACACTTACCTTCTGAACAGCCAGTTGAAATGCCATCAGCTTAATGCTTTCAAAAACATCTGTTGCCATAATCTGCCAAGCCCGGTCATCAAGCCTGGCTGGCAAAACCTCAAAGCTGGTAAAATAGTTTTTACTTGCAGTCTTTACTTTGATTATGTACAGACCAGGAGGTAGCGGTGAGCTTTCATACGAGAACACCTTTACCTTACCCTCAGACGGCTGAAGATATGTGCCATCATCATGCCTAGTTTCTGGTATATCTATACCATCAAAGCCGTCCATTTCAAGGATACAGTCAATATTAGAGCGAAACTGAAGAAAAACATTGGAGTTCTCACGTATTTTGATTTCTGCTTCCACTAAGCCATTATTGATATCTTCTATATCATCACAAAACGCGAAACCCTGAGCCGGATAATCCCATTCCCCAACCTCGTTGATTACCGCCAGCTTAAATGGCAAATTATTATACTGAATAACCATACAGCATCAACTCTTTCGCTTTGTTCTTCAGCTCAAGCTTAACATTAGTAAACTCTGAAACATCCTTATATTTTCCCAGTAAAGCCATAATATCGCTTTCTACAAGCTTATCATTGCCATCTATTTTGCCAATAAGCATGCTTAACTGTTCTTCAGAACCTCTCAGCTTTGTAATAATCCTCTGCACAATCAGCCTGTCAAAAGCATTCCCCCTGCTAAAAGCTACACCCTCAGGTATTTTATTAATATAGCTGTTAATCTGCTTGATTATTCTATAGCCAATACCAAGCTTCGGATTTCTCTCTCTAATCATATTGTGCAAATCCGTAAGACATTGTAGTTCCCTGTCACTTAAGCAGCATTCTTCCAGTACATCCTTCAGCTCTGTAAAAGGTCGCATGCCAAGCTTAATAACATTGGCACGATCAAGCACCTTATCTGAAAAATTAAATGTTGATTCATCAATATTCACCGTTCCAGCGAACAAAACATTATCTCCCAAGCTGATTGTTGCAGGAAATTCATTAGAATTATCTAGTACACCAGCCAAAGACCTGTTATACACTACTAATTGTCTTTCTGTTTCCGGATCCTCAAGAATAGACAGGAAGGAAGAGAAATAATGCTCAACTCGCGCCAGGTTCATTTCATCAAAGCAGATAACATACTGTTTATCTCTGTTCTCGGCGGCCCTCTTCAAAAATGTTACCAGTTCTGTAGCAGCTTCACGATACTTATTGCCTTTATAATCTACATAACCCAAAAGATCTGAATCATCTGTCCAGGCAGGACTTACAGAAATAAATTTAATGCCATCATACTTATCTAACCCCAAGGCTTTGGCATAAACCTTGATAAGCCTGGATTTACCAGTACCGCTCATACCTGCCAACACAACCAGATTAGAGGAATGTGCAGAAACATAGAAATTAATCAAATCCTCATCACTATATACAAGATGCATTTCCTTAGCAGCAGCCTTCATTTTTTTCAGAATACTGCCTTCCTCTTTCACTAATGCCTCTTCTTTATGGGCAACAGCTTCTTGCTGAAGGTTTGCTGAAGGCTTATCTGCTTCTTGCTCAGAAGCAATGTTCTGCTTAACAACTTGCTCATCTTTGGGCTCAGAAACAAGATATTCTTCTGCATCAATATAGTCATTGCGATGACGTTCTACATAATGATCATAAAGCACTGCCGGTATAAAAATAATATTGTCATCTACGTCATATATAATGTTATTGCTATCTTCTATATCAAGCTTTATTCTGTGATATTCAGGCTGTTCAATCAAAAGCTTAGACGCGCCATCCCTAATAGCCATACTAATAATATTAAAATAGAGATACAAATCGTACGAATCTCCATCTGAAGCCATAATCTTGGCAAATACACATTCCGGTCTGTCATCTGTTTCATCTGAAATACAAGGCTCTACTAATAAGGCCTTTGCATTTTTGAGGCAAGAATGAAACTCTTCTACAGATAACCCAAGCTTCGGCAAATCAAAGCAGGGGACAGCAACATATCTTTCATCTAATACATCAGGACTGCATCCTTTGGGAAGCAATCGCTGCTCATAGGCATAGTATTCTATTTTACTTTGCATCGGTCTGAAGACAAAAAGACGTCTTTCCAGAATCGAAGCAACTCTTTCTTCATCAATGCTATTCAGCTCAGCATCAAGTCTTGAGCACAGACATAATACTTTGTCTATGGGAGGATAATTCGACGGAAAATCAGACAGAGGCTTTAAGCATAAAATGTTGTTATCATTAACATCTCTAAAAACATTAGTATAGTGCTCCGGTACACCTAAATCATACATCTCTGCCTCAGTCATTAACCTGCCAAGCACACGTATATTCTCACTCATCTCAGCACCTCTAATCCTAACTCCTGAATCTCTGTCAATTTCATTTCACTTACAAGACATTGATGACCATACTCTCTAGCCTTAGCTTTGATAAAATTAATTCTAAGCCCATCCAACATATCCTTCTGCACCCATACTTCAGTAAAATCAGTATTCTCAATATCTCCTGTCAACAATTTACTTATTGTTGCTACCTCATAAGGATATGGAAAATACTTATCATTTATAGGCTGCATATCTAGCATGATTACATAAGTTCTCTTGAAAATCTTCTCAAAATAACGAGATTTTTTCTCTATTTCTTTTTTGTAATCGTCATATTCTGCACTAATCTTTTTATAATCAGAGGTAACAGTATCAAGCTTAGCATTAATCTCACCAATATCCTTGGAATGCTTTGCTTCCATCTCTCCGACTTTAGCTTTATGCTTTTTATCTGCATCCTCTTTAAGCTTTTTCTTAAGAGTGTTCTCCTGCTTAGCAAGCTCCTTGTTCAGCTTCCTATTTTTCTGCTCAAGCTCCTCAATTTTATCATTCTGCTGGTCAATCGTTTGCTGTAATTTTTCTATCTCTTCATTGGTGATATTTTCAGAGGCTTCACCAGCTTCAACCACTAATGAAGGAATAAGCTCATCCTCTATGATTAATTTTCTTACAATATTTACGTTATAATTAGCATGTAAATCAAGCAGTAGCGTAGCTCTATATAAAGGCAGGGATTCTGTCTTTACTTTTTCATATTCATCTAAAGTATTTGCATTACTATGGCCACACCTCTTTTTAATTTCAGCTAATATCTTATTGCGTGCATAGCGAAGATTTTTAGAAATTGCATTTTCTAAGCTTGAAAAACCCTGAATCGTATTTAAATCCATAATTTGACCTACCATAAGCAGCTCTTTAGGGCCAAACACTTCAAAATATTTGGTGAATAAATCAACATTACTAATTTCATTTTGCTCTTCTACTCCATTTTTCTCCGGCAAAGCCTCTGAATTATTGGCAGAAGTATCTATAGCTTCATTGACATTTATTAGGTCTACAGCTTTCCCTATATCTGTATTGTCAGCATTTGTATTATTTTTGACTTCTTGGGAATCTTGCGTATCATTCTGTAAAGATGTTGGTGTCGTATTATCTAAATTCACTTTTAATACTCTCCTTCCAAATTTTCATAAAAATTTTGTCATACTTAAAATCATTCGCTAGATGATTTTATTTTCCTGCCTTATCGAGAAAAATTTATACGCTATGGGCATTAAATAATCTATCCTTCTAGCGCACATAAACAGAGCTGACTTTCGCAATTCGCCAAAGTCAGCTCTTATTTTTTACTATTCTCTTGCCAATCCAATCTTACTCACAAAAATCTGCCAGTAATACTGTTTGCGTTTGCCTTAATCTCCGCCGGCGTTCCGCAAGCCACAATGCGTCCGCCTGCGTCACCGCCGCCAGGGCCCATATCAAGCACATAGTCAGCGTTACGGATAACGTCTAAATCATGCTCAATGACAACGACAGTTGCCCCATTATCCAAAAGCGCCTGAAAAACCTCCAGCAGCACCTGCACATCAAGCGGATGCAGACCAATCGAAGGCTCATCAAAAACAAAGACAGAATCATGCTGCGTCCTGCCTATTTCACTGGCCAGCTTCAAGCGCTGCGCCTCACCGCCGGATAACCCCGGTGTTTCCTCGCCCAGCGTTAAATAACCAAGGCCCAGCTGACGCAGGACCTTCAGCTTTTGGCTGATGCCCTTCATATTTTTGCAGAACTCAAGAGCAGTGTTTACGTCCATAGCCATCAGCTCCGGCAACGAAGCACTCTCCCCCGCCTCGTTCGTCAGCCTGATATCGAAGGCCGCCTTCGCGTACCGCGAACCGCGGCAGTCCGGGCAGGGTATATCCACGTCCGGCAAAAACTGTACGTCCAGACTGACAACGCCTGTGCCGTCGCAGCCGGGGCAGCGAAGCGAGCCTGTATTGTACGAAAAAGCACCTGCCTTATATTCATGCGCTTTAGCTTCGGGCAATTTGGCGTAGAGCTTACGCAAATCATCATGAATACCTGCATAGGTAGCCACAGTAGAGCGGACGTTGATGCCGATAGGCGTAGCATCAATGAGCTTTACGTGCTCAATCCCCTCGGCATTAACGGCACGTATATGCTCAGGCAGCGCCTTGCCGTCAATCGCCGCAGCCAGCGCAGGCACAAGGCTTTCCAAAACCATTGTGGTTTTACCGGAACCCGATACGCCCGTAACAACGGTCAAGCGTCCCTTGGGAATATCTATCTCTAATGGCTTAACGGTATGTATCGATGCAGTAGCAAGATGAATGGTGCCGTCAGCAAACAGCTCCTGCTTCTGAGCGTAGCTTTTCCGCTTTGCCGCTGCCTTTCCGGCAAGGAACGGGCCGATTTGCGAAGCAGGATTTGCTTCTATCTCCGCTATCGTTCCCTGCGCAATTACATGGCCGCCGCCGGCACCTGCCTGCGGTCCCATTTCCACAAGCCAGTCTGCCTCCTGCAAAATCTGCGTATCATGGTCCACAAGGATTACAGAGTTGCCGTCTGCCACCAGGTCATGCATTACGCCGGTCAGTCCCACGATATTGGAAGGATGCAGACCGATTGACGGCTCATCCAGCACATAAAGAACTCCGGTAGTACGATTGCGGACAGCACGCGCCAGCTGCATCCGCTGCCTCTCCCCGGTAGAAAGTGTAGCAGCGGAGCGGTCAAGCGTAAGATAACCGAGCCCCAAATCCATAAGACGCTTCGCTGTGCCGGTAAAAGCTTCACAGATGCGTTCCGCCATCGGGCGCATTGCCTCCGGCAGGCTTTTGGGAACACGCTGCACCCATGTCACAAGCTGTGCCAACGTCATGCTGCAGGCCTCAGCCAGCGAAATGCCCAGCAGCTTCGGCGCACGCGCTGCTGCAGACAGACGCGTACCGTTGCAGTCGGGGCAGATATCCTCCTTCAAAAACTTTTCTACGCGCTTCATGCCCTTTTCATCTTTTACCTTAGACAACGCATTTTCGACTGTATAAACAGCGTTGAAGTAGGTAAAATCAAGCTCGGCAAAATCGTTGGAATTGCTTTTCTTGGGATGGTAGAGAATATGCTTTTTCTCTGCAGGTCCGTGATAAACGATATCCTTCTCCCGCTCCGTCAGCTCGCGAAACGGCACATCTATGCGCACGCCCATCTCCTTGCAGACATCAGTCATCAGCGACCACATGAGGCTGTTCCAAGGTGCAACAGCGCCCTGCTCTATGGTAAGCGATTCATCCGGCACCAGCGTGTTTAAATCTACCGTACGGACGCTGCCGGTACCGCCGCAGGTTTTGCAGGCTCCCTGCGAATTGAAGGCCAGCTCCTCGGCAGACGGCGCATAAAACTGTTCGCCACACTCCGGGCAGGTCAGCTTCTTGCCTGCAGCAACCAAAAGCGTAGGCTCCAGGTAATGTCCGCTGGGACAGCGATGGCTGGCAAGGCGCGAATACATGAGGCGCAAGCTGTTCAACAGCTCCGTACCTGTGCCGAAGGTGCTGCGGATTCCCGGCACACCGGGACGTTGGTGCAGCGCCAAGGCAGCAGGAACATACAGCACTTCATCTACGGAAGCACGGGAGGCCTGCGTCATGCGTCGGCGCGTGTAGGTAGAAAGCGCCTCCAGATAGCGGCGTGAACCTTCTGCGTACAGCACGCCAAGCGCCAGGGATGATTTGCCGGAGCCTGATACACCGGCAATGCCGACGATTTTTCCCAAGGGAATGTCTACATCAATATTTTTCAGATTGTGGACCTTAGCGCCACGGATAAGCATTTTATCAATCATTTTTCTGCTCCTGTATGAATTGAATTGCTTTTAAAGAAAAAAGAATTTATTCATGTTGCATACTTAAGCAAGGCACGTAACCTTGTATGCTTCAATGCAGAATTAGTCATAAAAAAGATTCTGCATAACATTAGGACTACATCCGTCATTCCCATCGTCAAATCCTGTAAAAAGTATTCTATCATTCGATATCCTATTATATTCCCAAAATCCTTTAAATATAATTGTTTATCATTTTCCAAAATTCGTCAAGTGCAAAAGCCTAAGTATTTTATAGAACTTATATTTAAATAGCTTTTCGGAACCAAGAAAAAGATTACCAGTATCTAAATACGTAGCTGACTGTATTAACCGCTTACGAAAATAACGGATACAATGCCACATAGTTAAAAGCGGCCTCCCTTATGCCCGAGAAACCGCTTATCTCATAGATACCGTAAATAAAACCAACTCATACACTTAAAAATATTTATATATTGTATTATTTTGCTAGTTCACAAATCATTTTACAGGTATTGATAATTTAAAAACATATTCATTCTTGTCATTAGTAATCCAATAGTCCTTTTCAAAAGAAACTATCGTATCACCATTTATCTCAAGTTCATTACGTTCAATAAATTGAAAACACTTTTTTATCCATGCTTCACAACAATGATGATAGTTACCCTTTCCATATATCGAAACATAGCATTGATTTTTTGTCTTATGATTAACCAGTTTTCGAAAATCATCAATACAATTATAACTATCCATAGCAAAAAACCTGCTTACAGGACTACATTGAAACTTTTTAGTGTTCTCTTGACTCAAAAACCAACCTGTAATCAAATCACAGTTATTAAGCCTAAAAAGATTTTTCACGAAATTCAACCTTATAATAAGATTATTTTTATCACCATCCACAGAAGATAGATATTGAGAAACATACATCTTATATTCAGGAAGTTGTTCCAATAAAACTCTATCCAATATCAGATTTCTTATGTGGTCCGTTTTCCTAAGAATGGTTTGCACACTTAGCATTTTTTCCATAAGCTCTTTCTGTTCAAGGATTAATTCTTCTTCTTTTTTCCTCAAAAGATTACTTACGATGTTTTCATCACGGTAATTCAAAAACTCACGTATATCCTTTATAGAAAAACCTAATCGTCTCATGCAAACAATCATTTCTAACACATGATGTTCCGCTAAAGAATAATACGCGTAATTATTATCTTGATTTCTTTTAGCAGGCCGTAACAACTTTTCTTTTTCATAGTAACTTAGCGTTTGCTTCGAAATATTAGCAAGCTTTGCAATTTCACCAGATGTAAATGTATTTCTAATTGATTTTACCATGGTACCCCTTCTTAATAACCCTTCAGCAATTTTTCTTCCTTCATATCAAAAGTAGGTCCATAAATACTATTATACAATCCCTTTATAGCATAGACACAGTTCTGTGAATTTGAATAAATATATCTATCAGGTATCTCTATTACTCTTTGCATTCCTTTCAGATGTTGAAAAGCAGGATCCTCTAAAAATTCTTTTCTAAACTGAACATCTTTGGCTTCTTCATATTCTCTACCTGCAGAAACAAGAAAAATATCAGGATTTGAGGCTATAATAGATTCTTTGGTTACAGTTTCGCCATAATGTATCCCCTGCATACTAATTGCATTTCTTACTCCGGCACGCTTACAAATATCATCATAGACACAGCCGATTCCTCCGTACTGTCTCATTCTGGATACTAACATAACAACCGGTTGTTCAGCTTGTTTCAATTGAATCTTATCATGAACTTCTGCTAGCTGTCTATCCATTTCACGTATTAATTTATCACCATTTTCTTCCTTACCCAAGGACTGAGACATTAGTCTTATGTTATACCTGATATCATCAATGCTATTGGGACCTCTACAGACAACTGTCTTTATACCCATTGCTCTATAAGATTCAATAACATTTTTATCTAAAGTATCAGGTACAAAGATAACCTGAGGATTCATCGCCATAATTGATTCTTCACCGAGTTGCTTAAACAACCTATATTCTGTCTTTATATTCTTTGTTTCCTCAGCAATATACGAAATTGCTGGATCCTTGTCAAGGTAATTTTTAGCTACTAAATAATCGGCAGGCGCAATTCCTAAAAGAATAGTATCATATGTAAGATTATAACACAAAACTCTCGTAGGCTTACTATTGAAAATAGTTTTATAACCAGAATTATCAACAACAAAATAACTATTTTGCTTCTCCGTCTGATTGATACCCCAAACACTTACAAATGCTAACCCACTCAAAAGCAAGATGATAAAAACGAGACATAATTTATAAATTTTGTTATCATTATTCATCACTTAATTCCTCTAAATCGCCCTCAATTTCTAAAAACTCTTGTAGTAGAGCACTCTCAATTTCTTTAGGCGTATTCCATAACCCTCTTTGTTTTGCTTCTAATAAAACAGCACACATTTTTTTTAAAGCCCATGGGTTTACTTTTTTTAACCATTCTTTGACATCTTTTGAAAGGACATACATTTTAGTCAAATCATTATACATCCAATCCTCAATAACATTGCTGGTTGCATCCCAAGCAAAGCTATGACTGACAATATTACATAAATCAGCTGCACCCTTATATCCATGTTTCTTCATTCCCTGAATAAATTTAGGATTCAGTACTTGAGATAAGTATAACTGTTTCATTTCCTCTGATAAACTTTGAACACTAACAGCATCCTTTTTAGACAAATTCCCACAAAATGACTTGGGATCTTTTCCTGATAAACTACGTACTGCAGCAATCATGCCACCATGAAACGCATTATAATCATCTGATTCTAACATCGTTGTCTCGTAATGGTCTTCATTTTTTAGCGTTAAATCAACTTTGCTGAGCTGTTTGGAGAAAACTTCCGGCAGAAATTGACCTTTAATTTGCTTACCATAAGCATAACTTCCCCAAGATACATATACATCTCTTAAATCATCAATACTTTGCCAGTTCCTGCTTTCTATTGCCAAATTAACACCAGCACCATAAGTTCCAGGTGCACTGCCAAAAATTCTGCATTGCAAATTATCGTAGTTTGTTGTCTCTAATTCATTTGCATCCTCCATTATATGCTTACGCGGGTAATTAACATCACCATCCTCATCTAATTTCATAATACATTTAATACATTCATCCAAGTATTCTACAGTAGGATACAACGAATCTCTATACATACCGCTTATTCGCGCTATAACATCTATACGTGGTCTTTTCAAAACGTCTAACGGGATAACCTTAAAACCACTTATTCTCCCATTAGTATTCCATTCTGGCGAAACACCTAAAAGCGCCATTGCCTGAGCTATATCGCAGCCTTTGGTACGCATATTGGTGCCTGACCAAAATATCATAGCAATACGTTCGGGATACCTTCCTTCTTCCTCAATATACTGTTGTATAACCTGATCCGCTAATTGCTGACCAATAATCCATGCTGACTTAGATGGAAGTAAGCGTGGATCTACACCATAAAAATTTTTACCACTTGGAAGGCAATCCAACATACCTGTTGAAGGAGCACCTGATAATCCGCTTTCAATATAGCAACCATCTAACCCCCTAAGTATATTTGCTATTTCTTCATCAGTATGACTCAATTTTTCCAAAACAAATTCTTTAAGTTCCTCGTTACCCTGAGTAAAACTATTAACCAAGTTTTTTAAATCTGCTTCAGAGCCTAGTTCACCTAATATATGCAAACCTGTTCTACATTGATTTGAAGATATTTTTTCAAGATAAGCATGTAGATTTTCCATCTGCACGAAAAAATCAGTTTCATTATCTTTATCACAAAAATGCTTAATATCTTCATTACGTAACAATTCCGATATTACTTGCTCTAATTGCGAAACTGTAGAACTTTGTAATCTATAGGCTTCTAAATACTGCTCTACCAAATCATATAGTTCCCGCATTTCACCATATAATCCGGCTTCTTCACAAGGAGCCGGCAAATGATCTATTAATACTGCAGCGCCACGCCTTTTCGCCTGCAGTCCTTCGCATGTAATAGACATTAAATACGGATATATATTAGGAAGACTATCTATAGCCAAATATGGATAACTAGCTCTGCATAAGCCAGTGCTTTTACCAGGTAACCATTCAAGACTACCATGAGTACCAAGATGTATTACTGCATCAGCTTTAAATACTTCCACCAACCATCTATAAAAAGCCAAATAGTAATGTGTAGGCGGTATATCTCCATTGTGAAAACTTTTTTGAATATCACCAAAAGCAATTCTTGGCGGTTGGACTCCTATGAATATATTTCCTTGTTTAAACCCTGCAATTTTAAATTCTTCTTCTGTATCAGTAAGAAACGAATTTCCGGGCATTTCGCCCCAATTGTTTTTAATATGGTTTCTAGTGTCCACGCCTAAATTTCCATACCATTGTTTATAACTACTAACAGGATATTTGCCACATGGCTCAAGATCTGATTTTAAAAATTCGATCTCATTAGTAAAACAAGACAGCAGTTTTTCGGCAAGCCATCCTGATTCCTTAGGTAGCGCATCAGTTTTGTAGCCAGCCTCTTGAAGTTTTTCTAAAATTAATTCTCCACTGCGAAGGGAGTCTAAACCCATAGCAGTTCCGATTGTAGCATTTCCTGCAGGATAATTATGAAAAATAAGAGCTATCCTTTTATCTTTATTTTGCTTGAGTTTCAACTGTGCCCAACAATAAGCTCTTTTTGCCATTAGTTTTATATTATCATAAATTGGCACCATAGTTACCAGAGTACCATCTTTTTTTTGTCCAGCTAATGGTACACCATGTACAACTCCATCGAATTCCGGCATAATAATATTTGCTTGAAGCTCGTTTTCATTTAAACCATAACTAGACGCTTCCCAGCTTTCTACATCTTGCAAAAGTATTTCACCTTGAAGTATCGGTATATTGAGTTTCTGCAATAAATCTTTATCCTCAATATCTCTGCCAACTGTCAGAGAAAACCATAAGCAATTTATTAATACTTGTGGTATAAATGCACCTTTTAAACAGGCTAATTCTAAAAAATTATTTTCAAAACCTGGTATATTTCTCTCTCTATCACGATTCCAATGAGAAAAAACAGGCAATACATTACATTTCAAATTTCGTAATTCATTAACCAAACTGTCTATGTATAAAGTATGTCCCCAAGCCCAATGTTCTCTAGGAAAATTAATTGCTACAGTAGGCAAAGAAGAATTATAATACTTCTCAAAAAAAACCTCTTTTTCCAGCACATTATCCTCTTCCGGCATATAAATACCAGACCAAGGCAATGCCTCAGGATTCTTGTAAATTACATTCATCTTCAAAAAAATATTAAGTAAATACAAGTATAAGTTTTTAATATTATACATACCGCCATTATCCATATAGGAAGCAATTTGGTCAGCAATACCATCAGTCAGTAAATGTATTGCCTTATCGTTACCATAAGTAAAATTTGCTAATAACGGAATTGTTTTTTCTCGAGCAAGTTTCAAAATATGGAGAACTCTTTTATCATCCTTTTGTCCCATCCAATTGACAACTATACCCTTGCAGTATTCGTTTACTTCATTGCTATCCATATAAGTTTTTTCTGTTCCGCTAAACATTTGAAATTTTATATTACTTTCACTTACTCCATTGCTTACAGCGAGGTTTTTCCAGGCAGCAACATAATATGGATTAACACTTTCTTTATTGGATACGAACAAAATATAATTCATAAGTCCTCCATACGCATAACACTTAAATTAGAATCTGTAATTAATTTCTACAGAATATGTACGTCCAGGTTGATAATAATAATTAAAGAAATCTCTATCTAAAATATTATTTACCGATGCAGTTAATGTATAGTTCTTGTTAAATGAATAGCTAATATCCATATTCATAATAAAGTATGGATCATAGGAACCATAGACTCCATTAACTGTATCACTGTTATCTGTTTTGCTGAATCGTTTGCTGATATATTCTCCGGTTAGCATGCCGCTCCATTTATTGTCACTATAGGTAACGCCTGCACGGAATACTTCTTTAGGAATATACGTAACATATTTATCCTTCTCAGTCGCCTTTAAAGCTTTTTTTATTACAGGATTTTGATAGGTATAATTTAAAAAGGCACTCCATTTATCATCAAAATTATGATTTAATTCCAGTTCAAAGCCTTTCGCTTCTGCTTCACCAGCGTTTTGGTAGCATGTAGCATTCATACCATCTACCACGCCCAAAGAGTTTTTATACAGCAAGCCTTTATACTTTGTATCATAAACAGATACACCTATTGCAGACTTATTGTTTAAGTCTTTTTTATAGCCCAATTCAAAAGTCTCAGCCTTTTGTGGTTTAAGATTAGGATTGGCAATATTATAGACATTGGAGCTATAACTGGAAGAATACATTCTATATAATGACGGAGCTTCAAAAGCTTTACCCCATGACAAATATACACTGCTGTCAGCTTCCGGTTTATACATAACGCTTAAGCTCGGACTCCAATTATCATAAGTAGACTCGTCATAATTAATGGCTTCAGTTTTATTAGGTAACAGAATTCTTCCGTCTGTAGACCATTTATCATAGCGCAAGCCTGCTGTAGCTGTCCATCTGTCAGAAAATTTATGCTCATCCATAACATAAGCAGAGAAAGATTTATTAGTTCCGCTAGCCATAGAATCCACTGCTATCTTACTGTCACTGTTAAACTTATCTGCCAGCTTATAGACAGTAGCATCCATCTTATCTTTTCTGTAGTTTAAGCCAAATACTGCATTGTTATTAGCAGAAATTGTTTGGTTTTTTTGTAAATCAAAAGAAAACCTGGTATTTGGTTTAGATGAATCAGTTGCTTTAGAAATACTTGTATCATGCTGCTTGTATTGATCACTATAACCTACTACAGCTTTCCAGCCATTTTCGCTATCATTATAGGTCATGTTATATTTATTAGACGCTTTTTCACCTGGAGTAGAAAAATATGTTCCTGCCTTCTTTATAATATCATCACCAAAATAACTTGTGGGCGCAGAATAAGAATACTCATATTCATTTTTAGTAAAATCTAAAGCTAAAGATTTAGATTCATCGAAATGGTATTTGAACCCAACTCCAACAGTGTTTTCATCCCATTGTTTTTTACCCTTATTACCGATTATCCATCTCTTCGCTCCGGTGTTAGTAGTAGTAGTTTCAGCTCCAATAACAGCTTTAGAGCTCAAAACCGGATCGGTAATATAACCGTCTGTTTTTTTCTTTTCGTAATTAACATTAAAATCTAATTTATCACTGGCTTTTCCGGCAACATATAAGCTATGATTTTGAGTATTATTAGATCCATATGACAATTTTAAATTGACGGATGTTTTATCCACATCTTTAGTGATAATATTAATTACACCGGCAAGTGCGTTACCACCATAAAGAACAGATGCAGGTCCACGAAGTACTTCTACCCTTTTTACCATATCTACAGGAATAGCAGACCATGTTACGGAACCATTATAAGAATCATTTACCTGAACACCATCGACCAATACTGCTACAGAATTCGCTGCATTAACACCTCTCATTACTGTCTGAGAAGTAGTTGAACCAATCCCGCTTAAACGACCTACATATACTCCCGGAATCTTGACAAATGCTTCATCCAAATTATTGATATGCATCTGATTTAAATCTTTATCAGTAATAACACTGACACTGGCAGCAGTATCTAATAATTTCTTTTCACTACGTGTAGCCGACACCACCATTTCATCTAAAACAAAATTTTCATCGAGTACATCATTATTCTGTGCAAAAGCATTCATAGAACTGCCTAAAACAAATAACATCATTAATGTACTACTAACTCGCCTAGTACTCATACTACAGCCCCTTTCTGATATCAAATACTACTTTTCTATTCGTAGCAATACTAACGATATATTATATCGTTGACAGTATTATAAACCAAATAGCAGCATGGCAGTCAACTGTTTTTTTATCTACTGCAATTACAGTCTTAATAGGCTTTATAATAAATTCAGTTTCAATAACTATTGTTCTTATTAATCAAAATAAATTTTATTTTGATATGTACTATAAAAGGCGCATACTAAAACCAACTACTTACTATGTACTTTGGCATAATTACTATAAATCAGATACTCATTCACTCTGCTATAGAAATATAAATACGGAAGCGTATAGTACATAAGCCATTGTCTATGTAATGCATTTGCTTAAACGTTACTTTAGAAAATTTGCGCAATCAAAAAGACCTGATAAAATTAGCTATCAACTAATATTATTAGGTCTTTTTTATATTACTCTATATTAAAGCAAAAAAATCTGCCACACAATTTTTCAGGTGATACATAGCTTCAATAACACGCAAGCCTTCGTGATGCCAAAAATCTGATTTTCCAGGCTCGCTTCAGTTTCAGCTTTTGATATTCACAGCAGCTTGCTCGAAGCAATCATCTTCGTCACAAAGCCATCCTCGCTAAGCTCCAGCGCCCGCAGCTGACCGCCCATTTCCACCGCTCCGTCCAGATTAAAGCAATGCTCGTTAACCTCCGCCGGCACACCCTCATAATTGCGGTGTCCGTGAACCTGATACTCGTTTGCAGCTGCGTGCTTAGCAAAAGACATATCAACATCCAAAGCATCCTCATACACGCCGGTGCCGTAAATCAGCTCCGCTGTTGCCACCAAGGATAAATTCTCCGGCATACGCGCCAATCCGCCATGACTTACCAAAACCTTTTTCCCCTGATATGTATAGCATAAGCACTGCGATAATTTCCTGTAAAAATTATATACAGCCTTCCTGCTCAGGCCTGCTTGTGCCAGCTCCGGTGCCGTCTGCATGCGGAACTCCTTCGAAGCAACGCCATCTGCCAAGCCGTAATCCCGCAAATTAGCTTCATGGTTACCTTCCAGTAACGTAACGTTATCTAACGCTGCAAGCTGCAGCAATAATTGCAGAACCTCGGCATTTTCGCTGCCCCTGTCGATATAATCGCCAAGGAAAATATAGTAGTTCTGCGGATTGATTGCCTCAAGATATTCCTTCAGCGGCTTATAACAGCCATGAATATCACCGATATGAATTACCTTTTTATAAGCAGATAAATCGCGTGGCTTGTACCAAATTTGCGAAAGCTCCCCCGGTTTAATTACGGTAATACCGGACGGAACCTTATTATCCGCCATCTGAGCATACATTCTTTCAATAACATTTTCCGGAACCTGTTTGTATTCCTCACGCAGCAGGTTTCTTTTCTTTGCTTCTTCCAATGTAATATCAGTAAAATCAACTACATAAACGCGATATTTATACTCATTGGCGAGCTTTTTATAGGCAGTCATATCTCTGCCACGGATGTTGGTGGCATCCACGACCGTAAAGCAGCCACGCTTCATGCGCTCCTCCAGCGTCTGCAGCAAAAACGGCCACATCTGCTTATCAAAATGCGGGCTGATGCACCATCTGCCTGCATTATCCAGCATCGGCGAAGCGTACAGCAGACGCAACGCATCCGCGCTCAATGTATAAGGCTCCAGCCCCTGTTCCTTTATAAACGTGCTCTTGCCGGAGCCCGGCACACCACGCATCAATAATAAAATTCTCATATCAATCACCTTACTTAACTAATACTTTGCAGCTAAAAAACTGCCTATAAATGCAGAATATTTTTCAGCTATCGGCAATTCATAATCTGCCTCAAAGCTCTTTCTTTTTACAGATACTACTTTTTCTGAAATCGGATTGTAACCTTGACGAACATACTCCTTACTGTATATTCCAACGCCTCTTTTCTGCCATTGCGGCACGTCGTTGTAGTTTATATTCCTCGCAAAAAGAAGCTCATTTTTGAAGGCAATACTTTTCGTCCGCAAATACTGCGTAGCCTCATTCTTCGACATGCCTTCCTTAAGCAACGTCCAATAACACCAGGAGTTCAGCGCATTGCGATTTGCGTCCTCCTGCCGCCACAAAAAATAATCCTTCACGAGTTCAATGTTAGGCAAAGGCACAACCCTGCAATCAAAGCACACTGCCTTACCAAGCGCCAAGGAAAAATAACCGCTGGCTTCGCCGGCTAAAATAGTGTTTATTTTGCGTACTTTGTTAGCAAAAGCACTATTATCGGGACTGAACAGCAAGGATATTTCATCACTTTCTGTATAACCGTACAAAACCTTGAAACCGCAATTCATAATATGCTTAGTTGTATCAACCATCAAATTACGAAAGCGCATGTCAAATGGTGCCTCAAATTTGCATATTTCACGCGTTAATTTGGTAAAACTGCGTCCGTCAAGTCTTACTACTATATACATTCCCGGAACTATATATTGATCAATGCTCTGTTCATACACTCGCATCCGTTTATCAAAATCATCAAATTTCATTATCTAAAGCTCCTTCCATTCGCGTAAAAACTTCTTGGGCACGCTTTCCGTAAGCCACACACCGTTGGCCGAAAGGTAAAACTTGTAGCCCGCTCTTGCCATCTCGCCTGCCAACACCGTGTAGATAAACGGCTCTCCATGTCTTTTGCCTACATTATGCGCTGTTTCGACATTCGCCGATAAATGCACATACAGCCTTTGCTTGGCGATAAGTCCCTGCCTGTTGATACTCGCAACATATTTAACGCCAGTCCCGTGATATAAAAGCTCCGGCGGCACAGCCTCCCGAAGCTCCACATCAACCTTCACGGAATGCCCCTGATTCGCTCTGATTCTCTTCTTGTCCTCGCTGAACGCGAAACGCTGCTTGCCATCTTCGGCAACAATCTGCTCCAACATAAGCATATTAAATGCTTCTATCCGGTTAAAGGCAGCCAGCAGTGCCTCCACCTGCGCCCAACCATGCACATCCAGCTCAATGCCTACTGCTTGCGGTTTATGCCGCAGCACCAGCGCTAAAAATCTTCCCCATTCGTTCAAGCTCTTGCTCATAACATTTCCCTACCTTATAAAAAAGCAGAACTCCCGAAACTATAGCCATAGTCCCCGGAGTTCTGCTTCTTCTTACGATTATAAATTTTTGCCGAAGCCTTGACCTTGGTAATCGGCTTCACATTTCCCCAGTTGCCTCGTTTGGAGACGTTGACTATCTTTTGCTGTTTTTTCGACATTTTTTCATAGCTTACAAATCTTTCCATATGCTTATTCCTCCATTATCTGTTCTGTTTTATAAAAATAGTTTGCTGCTATACTGATATTAACACAGCAGCAGGCTATAATCATGGAAAAAAACATGCGCACTTAAAATTCTGCGCTGCATTGCATTTGCTCTCTTAGCTTTTTCCTGATAAGCTCCTTAAAGTCCTCCGGCTCACGTACCTTAACCGTCGGCCCAAAGCTCAGCACACGGAAAAGCATTTCGGTTTCATCGCCCTTGTCGTATTGCACTGTCAGCAGGTAATGCGACTCGTCCAGCTTTTCCGTTTCCTTCGCCAGGTCGGAAAAATGCATCAATGCGCGCACCATCGTACTGCGTTCATCCTCAATTTCCAGAACAAGAGTCTGCTTGGAAAGCTCTCCCTTCTTCAAGTTTTTTATATGCTCAACTGCTTCTCCCGCTTCTACGGATATTATTCTGCCTAAATTCAGCGTCACCTGCTTACGCTCGGCTATTGCCTGCAGGCGAAACTTATCGTCCTTGGCCGAATATTCCAAAGACACCGGCACCAAATCCGTCCAGACGATAATCGTCCCCTTGTTGCTTCTGTAGGAAGCATTCAGATAACGCTTTTCCCTCACGGCATGAAGAATTTCCCTAAAGTTTGCTCTGTATTTGGGATTGGTATAAGCATCTCCATCCACAAAGCGGTCGAAAAAGACAAACTGCTCAGGCCTGCACAAAGGCTCTACAGACTGCAAAGCAGCCTGCTGCCTCGCAATCTCCTCATCAGAAAAGAATAAGCTGAATTTTTCATCAAGCAGCAAGGTTTTCAGCCATCGTTTCTGCAGAGCAGTCAGGGGCATCGTCGGCTTATTTTTCAGCGGCGTCCCAAGCTCCGGCGTCAGCAGTTTCCACGTTCCGTCAGCAAGCGCAGGCAAAAGCTGCAGCACACTGTCGCCATAGGCACCCTCACGGACGAGCTGCTGCATGCTTGCTGCAGACAGTTTTCCGTCAAGCGCCTGCGTCAGCACCTTCGCCACAACATTATAATATGTTCCGTAAACCTCACTGAACACTGTGCTCATTTACGCTTCACCTGCTTTCTTCACGCCATACATAGCGTACACCTCAGCCAAATCCTGCCAAAACTTTTCTTCTACAGCCTTATTGCTGCAGGAAAAGCTTTCAATCCGACCGATAAAGGTACGCAGCCAGGGCAGCATTTCGCCTGCATCATGCGCATCGGCAATAAAACGATAATGCTCGGCATCTGTTTTTTCCACTCGTCCGCAGCGCTTTTCCCGCTCCAGACATTGTAGAATATACGGCTCGTCACTGCTGATGCGCACTACAAGCTCCACATGCTCCAAGGCATCAGCAGCGGCAGACCCTCTGTTCATAGATACGCCCCACAAATGCTGTTCCATCTGCTCAGCCATGGCGCAAAACTTGTCGTAATCGTGCACAGGCTTCGCTTCCAGAACACGTTCCAGATTATCCAGACGACAGAAAATAATCCTATGCGCCTTAAAGAACCAGCACATCACATAACGCCTGCCGCTTTGCGTGCTTACGTAAATCTTCAGCGGCAGCACGCGGAAAGAAATGTTCTTGCCTCTGGAAGAACAGCTTTCAATACGCACGCACTGCTTGTGCTCCATTGCCGCCAGCAAATCAAGCAGCACATCACTCTCCAAGGCATGCAGCAGATAATGATGCTTATAGGAAAATACGCTGCTGCACGCAGCAAACTTATCCTCTATAAAGCTGCCCACAACACCTATCTGATTCGTTTCGGCAAAAAAGCTCACGGCATCGTGCCAAGCATCTAAATTGACCTCATCCCTGCTGCGCTCATAATATAACTCCCGCCCGCATTTTTCATTTTCTATTAAACCAAGCTCTGCATATTCTGCCAATTTCTTGCGTACAGTGGAAATATCCAGCGCCACTGGTTCGTCAAAACAAGATAAATACGCTGCATCAAGTTTATCCATCAGCTGACGAAGAGTAAATTTTTCACCAGGCTGCAAAATATCCAGCAGGAAAAAATGCAGCATGATATCATTAGCCGTAAAGCTCTTGGCTTTTAATGCTTTATAAAAAGGATTATGCCGGATTTTTCTGCTGTCCACGGAAATAAAGCAGTTCTTACCGCCGGCATTCTGGCGGAAATACATATACTCACACAGCCAGCTTTCAATGCGTCTGCGCTCGTTGTCATAGCTGCGAGCGCTTTTATCCGCAAAATCAGCTCTGCTCTTAAAGCCAAAGACATAAAAATCACGCATCAGCTGCCGTATATTATCAAAGTTTTTTATTAACTCATTAAAAGCCACGGCCAGCACCCTCCTTCCGCAGCAATTCCGCTAAACAGTATTCCCAAAAATACGCTGATAATTCAGTGTTGCTTTTTTACTTAAGCACTGATTTATCCTTAGTATATCACACACCAACGACAGATTTTGTCTATGTCAGAGAATCTAATACGCCATAAAACGAAAAATCAAATGCAGCTTGGTTGCGTTTTTTTACAGGCAGCAAGAAAAGCGCAGCTATCAGCATGCTTTATGCATGTGTAACAGCTGCGCTTTTGGATTACTGCAGATACTTCAAAAACAACGCATTAAGCTCGTCGTATCCATGCCTGCGTTCCTCCGGCAGGCTCCTGATTTTCTCTTTAAGACGCGGAAATTCTTCTTCAATAAAATTATTTATCTCGTCCACTCTCGGAATCAGCTTCAGCTCCGGCACCTCCATCTTAATGCGCAAAAGCTCCTGTACGGATTCATAAAGATATGCAGGCAAATCAGCTGCAACCAATTCTGTAAAACGCATTGGTGGCGGAGTATTGGTCCTTAAAATCCATCTGCAGGCAAGCAAAGGCCGCAAAACATAAAAGTACTTTTTAGCTCGCACCATCTCTCCCCGCAGATACTCCCGATAGTTGCCTTCTGCCATATTCAGGTAATGATAAAGCCCGCTCTTCGCTGAAAAATAGTTTTCCATAAGGGGAATAAATTCTTGACTGAAAGCAGTTTCCCTATAAACAATCGGTGATTTAAACCATTCGAATACCGACGGATTGGAACGATGCAAAAGCCTCAACGCCTTCTGCAAATCCCAGCCGTTTACATCCAACAAATCGTTGATAGGAAATTCAAGCACATCCCGCGTCTGTTCTAATTTTAAATAATAATTTTTGGGGCGCACATAGATAAAACGCACATCAAAATCGCTGTCCGGTGATTCAAAGCCCCACGCACGGCTGCCGGATTCAACCGCGTGAAGAATCGTAATATTTTCCTGTTGTTCTATCTGCTTTAGCTTTTCAATGATTACTTCCCGCATTGTCACCACACCTCACCATCAATTATCTTTAACAGTATTTTACAATACGGACTCCAAAAAATCATTGAAAAAAATTTGCGCACTTGCGAGCTTAAAGTTTATGTGCGGATTTTGCCGAAAGCCTCAGCCCTCATCCTTGATATTTTCTATTTCATCCTGCACATCATTACGCCGCTTTTCCAAATCGTCATAGCTTTCACCGTTAGCCTGTCTTTCCGCTATTTCATCCTCTATATCAGACTTTTCTTCTTCAAGATCCAACAGCTCTTCTCTCGAAGCATACGCATAATTATCTTGAGAAAAAATAAACGGCAAGAAAGCAAACAATGACATTATCAGCAGCGCTTTAGCTATAATACTTTTTATTTTCATAATTACACCCCACAAAATTTATCCTCAAAGCGTTTTGCAAAATTCAGCTGACATATAAGTTATTCTTTACCACTCCAAGGTCAGGCCAACGCCAACCTCATGTACAGGCAGCTGCGCATGCAAAGCAAATTTTGCCGCCAGATTAGTACAATGGCTAGGTGTTGTTATCTGCAAGGACTACCAGTTTCATTAGCATTCTCCTTATTTTCCTTATTATATTAATTATATCATGCTTGTATAAATCATAACACATGAATCAAAAATGAAAAGCCATAAACCTCAAAACATCTTCAGCTAGGAACTTTTCAGCCAACAACTTTTTGAATGCCACGCACAGTTTTAAGAAATCATATACTTTTTGTTTACTCTTAAACTCGTTGACAGCAAAAAAAATGCCTGCTAAACTATATTCGAAAGGAATTTCTTCTTCCGAAGAATTTCCTATCCCGCCATCTTTCAGGGAAGCTGTCTCTGGGATGGCGGGATTTTCAAGGTATATTGAGTGAAGGCCTCGCGGAGTCGACGTCTTTTCAGACGCCTGCCGTGTTATGGATTCACTTAATAAAAGGATGAGCCTGCAAGCCATGGTTCCTGTTAAAAACAGGAGTAGCCACGGTTTGAAGCTCATCCTTTATTTTGTAACTATGACATGCTGCTTTACTTAGCTGCAGCACTTATTCGTCTCTGCCATCAAGGCGTCAAAGCCTTTTCTGAGGAAATACCAACAGTTCTTTCAGATAAAAACAAATATTCATCTTACAATTATTCAATAAACCTTAACGTCTTTTAGAAATAAATTCTCCTAAATTCTCTTCGACACAAGTCTGAACCTGCTGCGCTATATCCTTAGCCAGCGAGAGATTCATACCAAGCTTATTAGCAACTTCCAATATATCCTTCATCCCTGGGTTTTTACCATTACCAGCAACCGTTGTTGCATGCTCTCCACCTATAGAATAACTATACGTCAAATCATAGGCAGGCGATAAAGCCCATTTTTTCTCATCATCCGAATATATAAACGAAAAGTTTTTAGAATGATCATCACGGTTATGCGCAAAAACATTAAAGCACATTAATCTGAAGAGTTTTTCAAACTCCTGATAGTCCTTTGTTAACGTCATAGTCAATTTTCCCAAGATAATATAATCAAGATTAGGAATCCTATGTGACGTTTCCAGAAGAGCACTTACCGAAACCATATGAATTCTTTTTTCACCTTCAGAAGTTTTCACACGATCAAATCTTTTGGTACCGAAGTAACCCTCACAACGCTCTGAAGGAAACAAACGCGTTTCTGACATATTTATCCCACATTTTCTGGCACAAAGAGAATACTTGTACTCC
>ULTP01071954.1_pt1 | contig 29412 bp, 24 predicted proteins | sample 1957721 | NCBI WGS metagenome assembly ULTP01 (sample SAMEA4835737, study PRJEB28245) | human gut metagenome | biome: gut microbiome; material: fecal sample | place: Denmark | collected 2008 | reverse complement strand
TAATAAGAGATAAATAATATGAAATAGATTAATAAAATAAAAGTTATTTTATAAGGAGAATTTGATATGAAAATAGTAGTAAAAGATGTAAAAAAGACATATAAGCAAGGAAATATTGTAGTTGAGGCATTAAAGCCTTGTAATTTTGAAATAAACGATGGTGAACAAATTGCAATAACAGGTACAAGTGGTTCGGGAAAATCTACACTTCTGCATTTGCTTGGAGGTTTGGAACAGGCTACTGACGGAAGTATAAAATATGGTGATACAGATTTTTCTAAAATGTCACAAAATCAATGTGATGATTTTCGTCTTGAACATATAGGAGTAGTTTTTCAATCATTTAATCTTTTGCCCGAACTTACTGCATATGAAAATATAATTCTTCCTCTTATGTTGCAAAATAAAAATATAGATGATAAATATGTAGATAAGCTTATAGAGCGTCTTGAGCTTAAAGACAGAATGAATCATCTTCCTGGACAGCTTTCAGGTGGTCAGCAACAGCGTGTTGCACTTGCAAGAGCTTTGATAAATCGACCATCTCTTTTACTGTGTGATGAACCTACAGGAAATCTTGACAAAAAAACTACACAATCTGTAATGGAGCTTTTATTTGATATGTCAAAAGAGTATTCTGTTACACTGCTTGTTGTAACTCACGATGAAAATATCGCTAAAAGATTTTCAAGAGTTATAACAATAAGTGATGGCATTTTGGGTGGTGATATATAATGAAAAGTTATTTATACCTTACTAAAAAATATATAAAATCATATCCGAAACGGTGTATAGGCATAGTTTTATGTATATCATTATTCTTATTTGCTTTTCTTACTATTCTTTGGTACATTAATAGTTTTAAATATTCTCTTGTAGAAAATTATAAAATAGAAGAAGGTGGTGTTTATGAATCAATTCAATTTTATGTAAACCAAGAGAATTTTAGAGAAAAGGAATCTCAATTAGTTGAAGAAAAAGCAGGAATTATAAGTGGAATTTGGGAAGTTAAAAGTAAAAGCCCTTCGGATATTTGGATAGGAAATGTAAATGACAATGTAAGTACACTTTTATCATTACATTTTGAATCTGGAAAAATGCCAAAATCTGAGAATGAAATTGCAATAGAAAAAGGTACATATGATATTCTTGGATTGAAAAGTAAAATAGGAGATAAGGTAGAACTTGAAATTAAAAATTCAGATGGAAACACAGAAAAGAAAAGCTTTGTATTGACTGGAATTATAAAGAATTTTTCAAATAAAATAAAATTGCACTATGACTATCAAAGTGAAAAACTTTTATTTCCATCAATATTAACAACAAATAGTAAAGCTTCACCAAAGTATATACATATAATAGCAGCTGAAAACTCATTTTTGATAAGGAATATTTCAAGTAAAAGTGTATACTCTAATGATTCTCAACAAATGATTTCTTCTAAAATGGTTGCTAATAATTTAATTTTAATGCCAGTAAAGATATTTTTTGTACTCACTACGATTATGGGAATAGTATCAATTTCTTTATATTTCTTTAAAGAACAAGAACGATATTTGAATTTACTTAGATGTATAGGTTTTTCGAAGAAGAAATCAAGAAAATTATTACTTATTCAGGGATTTTTTATATGGTTAAGTTCCTTGATTATTTCAAGTGTTGCGTCAATATTGGTGTTACTATTATTACAATTTATATCGTCTTTTTCGTCGCAATACTTATTCTTAAATTTAAGCATTTTAGATTTGATTATAGTTGCCTTGCTTAGTGCAGTATTGATTTTTATTTCGTTCAATATTTTGCTCGCTCGTTTTTATAAAAATGCACCTTTAAGAGAAGCGATATATGTATCTAAAAAACAGATAAAATCTCAAACAAAATTAAAGCGTTGTTGGCATAAAGCATATGGAAGAAGATATAAACTACAAAATTTTACTTGTGTTATGTTGGTAATGTTTTGTGTTGGAATGTCAATATTTGGTTCGTTTGTTCCGTTATTTAATGCAAGAGGAAGTTCATTTGATGCTGATAATCCAGAGTATTTTAGACAAAACGCAGATTATTCTTTGCATATGATGGGTGGAGGAAGCTATGCAAAAATTTATTATATAAATTTACCTGTAGGTTGTGGTGTATCACATAAAATAGCAGATGAGATAGCATCGGATAAAAGAATAAATGTTTTAGAAGCGTCTGTTTCTAATCTTATTGTACCTTTTTTCTTAACTTCTCAAAATCCTGATAATAAGCTTTTATATAAGTATGTTGTTGAGGCAAAAAATAATGGTTATAATTATATTTTTGAACATGAGCGTACAAATGAAATGATTAAGCTTGCAGGCGGTGACAGCAGCAAGGATAGCTTGGTTGCACTTTCTGTTAAATGGCAGTCATATGATTCAGTGTTAAATAATATAAATGAATTTGCTAATGGTAAAATTGATGAAAAAAATTATAAGAATGGCGTTGAAATAATAGCACCTGATTATTTATGTTCAGTCGGTGATGAATTCACTATGGTTATTCCTATAGCCGATGCAGAAGCAACAGAACAGAATATAGAAGAACATATCAAATTTAAAACAGCTAAGGTTAAAGTTGCAGCAACATATTCTAAGGAGCAATACAACAGTGATAAACTCATTATATCTACAGAATATCTTTTTTCGATTTATCCAGACTTGAATTATGAAAATATTATTTTAGAAAATCTTGACCATAATGATAGTGCATGGGTGAATGAGCTTGAAAATAATCTCGAAAATTTGGAAGGAATTTCTGTTGGTGTAAGATATGATAACTATGCAAAGATGCAGAGGGAATTTTATGACCAAGTGAATCTGGAAACATTGCAAATTATCGTTAGTGTGTTTATATTTATAGTAATAATTTTAATAGCGATTGTTTTTTCAAGCTATGTTCAGGTTCGCTCAAATCTTAAAAGTTATATTATGATGAGGGCGATAGGAGCGAGAATAGAAACTGTACAAAAATTGATTATCAATGAAATAAATCGAACATTGACTACCGGAATTATATTAGGAACTATTTTGGGCGGTGCAGTAGTAGTGTTTTTCTCTATACTTGGTAGCAATATCAAATTATGGGATATATATCTTTTCTATGTCGTACCTGTTTTTATAGCAACTGTAATCTTGCTCTATTTCGGAAGTAGAATAGCAGTAAAACGAGCAGTTCGTTCTATGATTAACCAAAATATAATTGAAAAGCTGAATACTGTAGAATAAATTGAAAAAATTTTTATTTTATATGAATTTTTAAGGTTTATCTAAGGTTCGGCAGATAGAGTATATTCATAGCAAATGAGCTGTGAATATAAAAATAACTCGGCTATACATAAGAGTTGATGCCATAGCAATAGTTATGACTGAGCCAACGACTCTATGCTCGTGACAATAGCCCCACAGCATTATATAATATATTACTAAGGCACAGTCTAAATTGGCAGACTGTGCCTTAGACAATTTTATAGGAAATTTGCAAATCTTGAATTTAATGCTATAATGAAAATAAGTTTCATTATGATTTGGGAGAATAGTTGAAGTGCAAAGAAATCTAACCAAAGGTCCTATTACAATAAATATCTTACTTTTTGCTTTGCCTTTAATGTTTGGAAATCTATTACAGCAAATGTATAATATTGCTGATACATGGGTTGTTGGCAGATATTTAGGTTCAGATGCTTTGGCGGCAGTAGGTTCATCATATACCCTTATGACTTTCTTAACCTCAATAATTATTGGTCTTTGTATGGGTAGTGGAGCGGCTATTTCTATGCAATATGGGAGCGGAGATAGCAAGAAAATGCGTCAAAGTGTTTTTATATCATTCTGCTTGATTGCGGGAATATCTATTGCTTTGAATATTATTGTATATATTGGAATGGATTTTATACTTTGGGCTTTGCAAATTCCAAATGAAATTCAAGCTATGATGAGAGATTATCTTGAAATAATCTTTTTAGGTATTACAGCAACATTTCTATATGATTATTTTGCAAATTTACTTAGAGCGATTGGAAATTCTGTTCTTCCATTGGTGTTTCTTGCAGTTTCTGCTGTATTGAATGTTGTATTAGATTTAGTATGTGTTCTTTTATTCAACTGGGGAGTTAAGGGTGCAGCAATAGCAACTGTCTTTTCGGAGTTTATTTCTGCAATAGGTATAGCTATATATACTTTCAAGAGATTTAAACAGCTTATTCCTGAAAAAGAGGATATGAAGTGGAATAGAAATAATCTTTCTGCTATATTAAATCTTTCGGTTATGACGAGCTTGCAACAATCGATTATGAATTTTGGTATTCTGATGGTACAAGGACTTGTAAATAGCTTTGGAACAGTAATTATGGCAGCTTTTGCGGCGGCTGTAAAGATAGATTCCTTTGCATATATGCCCGTACAGGATTTTGGAAATGCTTTTTCTACATATGTTGCTCAGAATTATGGTGCAGGCAAGCAAGAACGAATCCGTAAGGGAATAAAAAGTGCCTTTGTTACTTCAGTAATTTTCTGTGCTATAATAAGTTTGTTGGTGATAGTTTTTGCAAAACCGCTTATGTGCATATTTATAAATCCAGATGAAACAGAAATTATTTCAGCTGGTGTTATATATTTGTGCATAGAGGGTTCGTGCTATATTGGAATTGGAATACTATTTTTACTATATGGCTATTATCGTGCAGTAAATAAGCCATTTATGTCGGTGGTGCTGACAGTAATTTCATTAGGTACAAGGGTTCTTTTAGCATATATTCTTTCAGCAATTCCTGCGATAGGCGTTATAGGAATTTGGGTATCTGTACCTATTGGTTGGGCATTGGCGGATATAACAGGAGTAGTATATTACTTTGTGAAATCTAAAAAACAGCTTGAAATGATTGAGAATAATGAGTAAGAGTTTTATATAATAAAAATTCTTAATTTAAAGAAATAGCTATCTGAGGGGCGAATATAGTTCGCTCCTTTATTTTTTAGTTTGGTGTAAGATAGAAATAATATTTATAAAATATCTTTACAGATTATAGTCAAGTGGTGTATAATACTGTATATTTAACTTTATCAAAAGGATTTTATATATGATTTATAAGAATAAAAGAAAGGTTGATTGTATGAAAAGTGATGATAAACCAATTTTGGCTATTTGTTATGATTTTGATAAGACACTATCTCCAGATGATATGCAGGCACAGGGATATATTCAGTCTATTGATTATGAGGTGGCAGATTTTTGGAAAGAATCAAATGAATTGGCTGCTAAAAATGATATGGACCAGAATTTGGCATATATGTATATGATGCTTAGGTCTTCTGAAGGAAAAGTTCTTTTTACAAAAGATACATTGCGTAAAGATGGTGCGAAAGTAAAATTATTTCCGGGTGTAAATACTTGGTTTGATAGAATAAATCAGTATGGTGAAGAAAAGGGAGTTATAGTTGAACATTATATTATTTCGTCTGGATTAAAAGAGATGATAGAGGGAACTGAAGTTGCTGATAAATTTAAAAAGATATATGCAAGTTCTTTCTATTTTAATGAAAAAGGTGTTGCAACTTGGCCTGCACAGGTTGTTAATTATACAAATAAAACACAATTTCTATTTAGAATTAAAAAAGGTGTTTTAGATATTAACGACCAAAATATTAATGCGTATTTTGAACCAAACGAATATAGAGTACCTTTTAGAAATATTGTTTATATCGGAGATAGCGATACAGATATTCCATGTATGAAATTGGTCAATACCAATGGTGGTCATTCAATAGGTGTATATAATTCAGAAACTAAAGATAAATCAAAAGTATTCAGAATGTTAGAGGAAAATAGAATAAAATATTTTGCTCCAGCAGATTATACAGAAGATTCTAAGTTAGAAAAATTATTAAAACAAATTATTGACCGTACTGCATCAAATGAAATATTAGAAAACTTTCATTTTGATTGCATTAAAGAAAAAAATAAGGAAACTAAGAACAAGGATGAAAAAGAACTACAGAAAGATGATTTGATTAATCGACTTGAAGATAGTACAAGCTTTGCAAATACTCATACAATTATAGCTGAAATGAATGATGTGAAATCTTGGTCTGATGAACAAAAGAAAAAACTAATAAAAATTGCACTAAAAAATAGTCAAGTTAAATATATCTTAAAGGATAAAGATATAAAACAATTTTATAAAGCATTATGTAATGGACTTGATGAAGAAGAAATAAGTGAAATAATGAAAAAGATGAAAGATTAATAGAGGTCTGATATGGAAAATTTTTAAAAGCTTTTTTTAAATGAATTTAATATGATAAAATTATATATGCTATTTTTAGGAATATTATTTTAATGTAAAGATTGAATTGCACAGGCTTATTTTAATGGTCTGTGCAATATTTTTATGCCTGTTTTATAAAAGTAGCTTATATAAATCAACCTATAATGATGATTATATATAAAAAAGAGAAATTATTTTATCTGCATTGACAAGAACTTTATTTGAGTATAGACTAATTGGTAGTACCAATTTAGGAGGAGAATAATGAAATATTTAAAGCAATTTGGGATAATTATTATAATTTCTTTTATAGGCGAATTTATGAATATGTTCATACCTTTGCCTATTCCTGCAAGCATATGGGGACTTGTACTTATGTTCCTATGCTTAAAGCTTCATATTATTAAGCCAGAAGATGTAAGAGAAACCGCAAAGTTACTTATAGAAATTATGCCAATTATGTTTATTCCAGCGGCGGTTGGTTTGGTTGAATCGTGGGGTTCTATACAATCAAATCTATTAGCTTATGCTGTAATAACTGTTATATCTACAATAATTGTTATGGCAGTTTCGGGCATTGTAACACAGGTCATTATAAAAATAGACAGAAAGAAGAAAAAAGTATGAATGACTATTTTCAGGATTCAGTATTTTTTGGTGCGGCAGTAAGCTTAATTGCTTATGGTTTGGGAGTTGTGCTGAATAGAAAAACAAAGCTTGCTATTTTAAATCCGCTTTTAATCTCGATTGTTGCAACTATTCTTGTTATTACTTTAGGCCATATAGATTATGATACTTATAATTATGGTGCAAAATATCTTAGCTATCTATTGACACCTGCGACAGTTTGCCTTGCTGTTCCGCTTTATGAAAAGCTTGAACTATTGAAGAAAAATATCAAGGCAGTTATTGCTGGAATCGGTACTGGAGTAATTACATCATTGCTTAGTGTAGCTGTTATGGCAGTTTTCTTTCAGCTTAGCCACGAGGAATATGTAACCTTCTTGCCTAAATCTATTACAACAGCCATTGGTATGGGTATTTCTGATGAATTGGGCGGCTATGTTAATCTTACAGTTGCGGTTATTATCGTAACTGGTATTATTGGTAACATTATGGGTAAATTTGTATGCAAGGTTTTTCATATTACAGAGCCTATCGCAGTGGGAATTGCATTTGGAACATCATCGCACGCAATGGGTACATCAAAAGCTATGGAAATAGGTGAAGTTGAGGGTGCTATGAGCAGTCTTTCAATTGTTGTATCAGGTATTCTTACTGTAATAGGAGCATCTATATTTTCTATGTTTCTGAAATAAATGAGGTGAAACGCTTGGCTAAACAAAATCACGAATATGAGAAAGTAATTGATTATATTCGCAATCAAATAGAAGCTGAAAATCTCACTATAAATTCTAAACTTCCTACTGAAAGAGCAATAGCGGAGGAACTTTCTATAAGCCGAAATTCTACAAGAGAGGCTTTGCGTATTTTAGAGCATATGGGGATACTTAAAAGTATTCACGGTTCTGGAAATTATCTGACAGATAACATTTCTATGCAGATGTCTGAAATGTTGCGGTATATGATACTGCTTAAAAGTATTTCTAAGCTTGATATATGCCATTTCCGTAGAGATATGGAAAAAACTGTTTGTCGAGTAGTAATGAAATCTGAAATCAGTGAAGATGAGCTTAATAAAATATCAGATATACTTAATTCTGAATCTGATAAATATGATGAGGTTGAGCGGGATAGGCTTTTTCATTATTCGCTGATATATGCTACAAACAATAAGCTTTGGATATGCTTTATGGAAGCTATTATGGATATTTATAGAGAATGGATAGATGAGGTTCTTTCTAACGCAGATAGTGATACTAAAAAGCTTTTAAAAGAAGTACATAATAGCATATTTTCGTCTATCAAGGAAAGAGATATGGCTAAATGCGAAGCCTCAATAGACAAGCATTATGACATAATTGAAAGAGAACTTTTTATGAGGTGATTTACTATGAAATATAAGGTTTATATTTTTGATATGGACGGTACAATTCTTAATACGCTTGAGGACCTTGCAAACGCATTGAACTATTCATTGGGAACAAATAACTATCCTAAAAGAACCATAGATGAAGTAAGGAGATTTGTAGGAAACGGCATATATAAGCTTGTAGAAAGAGGCGTACCTACTGGCACTGAAAAGGCAGATATAGACAGGGTTTTCAAGACATTTAAAGAATATTATTCTGTTCATTGCGAGGATAAGACAAAGCCTTATGAAAATATAATTGAAATTATCAAGAAATTGAGAGCGGAAAATTGTCATATAGCGGTTGTTTCAAATAAGGCTGATTATGCTGTGCAAAAGCTTTGTGAGAGATATTTTCCGAATTTGATAGATATAGCAGTTGGTGAGCGTGAAAATGTAAGAAAAAAGCCTGCTCCTGATTCTGTATTAGAGGTTTTGAAAAAGCTTAATGCAGATAAATCAACAGCAGTTTATATTGGAGATTCTGAGGTTGATATTCAGACAGCCAAAAATGCTGATATGGATTCGATTATTGTAACTTGGGGCTTTCGTGAAAAGGCTTATCTACTTGAAAATGGTGCAAAGCTTACAATAGATGAACCGATAGATATATTGAATATTTAAATCGTAATATTGATTTAAGATTAGAACTGACAGTATGTAAAATTACTGTCAGTTTTTTGCTGTTAAGTGTACAACTTTATGTTTGCGTTTATGTTGATGTATATATCAACAAAGCTTTAATTTTTAAAAATAAAATTATATTTTGCAGCTTAATAAACTGAAACAGATAGAAAAAATTAAATAATTTAAGAAAATCTCGGTTGAGTGAAAGCTTAATCGAGAGTTTATCTAAAAATGTAATTTTTAGGTTGATTTTTTATGGTTTTAAATATATACTTTAATATAAGTGATTATGTTTTCTATATTTTATGGGTAGATGGTGGGGCAAATATGGATATTGCCATAATAGATGATGAGCAAGTTTTTTTGGAAATTTTTAAATCAGATGTAATTAAAATATGTAATGATAATGATATTGAGTGCTATATTGATACTTTTAATAGTGCAAGAAATATTATGGAAATATATAAAAATTATCATCTGATATTTTTGGATATAGATATGCCAGGAACAGATGGGATAACTGCTCTCAGGGAGATAAATAAAATCTATAATCCAAAGGAATTTCCTTATATTGCATTTGTTACAAGCAAAGAGAATCTTATTTATGAAGCTTTGAAAGAATTTCCTTATACATTTATAAGAAAAAAAGATATTAATGGGCTTCTTGAGAATTGTATCTGCAATATTTATGAAAAAACAAATCCTAAAAAACAAAAATATACGATAAAATGCGGAAGAAATTTGGTTAATGTATTTATAAAAGATATTATATATATTGACAAAATTAAGAATTATGTTTGGTTTCATACAGTAAACGGTACCTATAAAGAACGAGCTACCATAGAAGAAAAATTTGCGGATTTAATGTCTCAAAATTTTGTAAGAACACATATAGGTTGCCTTGTCAATTTGGATTATATCTTTGAAGTAACACCAAATTCTGTGTTGTTAGATAACGGAGAAAGCGTAGTTTTATCAAGAAAATATTATAATGAAGTAAATAACAGATATTATGAAAGTTTGGTGGTTGATGATGATTGATGCAATAGTAGAAATAAGTGTAAATGTATTTCAATCCTTTATGTATATAGGATTTTTATTTTTACTATTTAATAAAGGAAAGAAGACTAAGAAAGATTATATAGGATTTTTCTCTTTTGTAGCTATACTATTTATTGCACTTACATATTTTTCTTTTAATCCAATACATTTTACTAATTTAGACGAAATCATATATACATGTATACAAATCGTATATGCAGTATTTCTGCTAAAAGGGAATATATTTGCAAGAATAATTATGCCAGTTATATCTCAAATGATAAATACTGTAATAAGCTATGGCTTTGCTTTCACTATAAGTTGCTTTACACCTGAAACAGTTGGAAGCCTTGTGCTAAAAGCATCTATATATAGATATTTATGTATGGGATTAATAACTTTAACTAATATCTTAGTACTTTTAATTATTTTAAGGTTTAACAAGACGGAATTTAAATTTAAGAAATGGACAGATATTGTATCATTTTTAGTTATTCCGGTTATGTCAGTATTGATTATATATTCATGTGTATATATATCTATTTTAACAGAATTGAATCCAGAAATAGTTGGGCTTTTAACATTTATTTGTTTAAGTATGACAGCTATTGCGGTTATAACATGGTTCATGATGACAAAAATAAGCAAAAGCAACGAGATTAAAACAAAGCTTTTGCTTACAGAACAAAGGGAACAGCTTTATAAAGAAGATATTTTACATACTAATGAACAGATAGAAAATATGTCAAAAACAAAGCACGATATGAAAAATAATATATTATGTTTAAGTAGATTGATTGCTGATAGTAAGTATGAGGAAGCAGAAGAATTTTGCAATTCTATATCAGAAAACCTTGAGGCAATTTATACACCAATATCTACAAATGACCCTCTGCTTAATGCAATTATAAATGTTGAGCGTGACAAGGCTTTAAATAGTAAAATTGATTTTAGGGTGAGTATAAATGAACAGGTTGTCAGTGATATAAAAAGTAATGATATAGTTTCAATAGTCGGTAATATGTGTGATAATGCAATAGAATATTTGAGAAAACAACCTGAAAATAAACGAAAAATGACGCTTGATATATCATATAAAAAAAGTTATATTGTAATTACTTGTAAAAATAAAATATCTGAATCTATACTTTCGCTGAATCCAGATTTAGCTACAACTAAAAAAGATAAAGTAAGCCATGGTAAGGGAATGAGTATTATTTCAGATTGTGTTAAAAAATATAATGGCGACATAAGATATTATGAGAAAGATAATTATTTATATGTATCTGCTATAATTCATAGCAATAGAATTTCGAATTAAAAATACATTAATTTTATATAAAATTTGTGGAGATTAAAGCCGATTGAAACCAAATAAATCTCCAACTCGACTTTAATTTGACCTCTTCACACTAACCTTTTGTACCAACGGCGTATTTCATTACAACGATTACCGAACAGGCAAACAAAATTTATTCTTATTTTTACTCGTAAGGCAATCAATAAAAATGTAATAATTGTCTATATTCAGGGCCTTATTGGTTTGAATTTAAAAAATAAACAAATATTCAATAATATCCAGTGGCTTTTTTTGGATTCTCACTTGATATTTTAAGAAAATTACTTTATAATATGTAATATGTAAAATTTGTTTAACCACAAATGAATGGAGGAAAAGGGATGGGTATCGAAAATAAAAATGATGTCCTTTCTAAAGCAGTAAGTGAAGTAGAAGCATCTAAGGGCTATATGCGTTTGCAGAAGCTTTTTGATGATGCAACTTTCACACAGGTTGATGCTTTTGCAAAATCAGAGGGCGGTTATGCTGAAGCCGTTGCAGGCTATGGTTATATTAATGGCACAGGAGTTTATGCCATTGCACAAAATAGCGATTTAAGTGGCGGTGCAATGTCACAGGCTCAGGCGGCTAAAATAAAAAAGGTCTATGACCTTGCACAAAAAACAGGTGTACCTGTTATTACAATTTATGATTCAATTGGTGGAAGACTTACCGAAGGTTCACAGCTTTTGACAGCTTATGGAGAAATTCTCAAAATGTCAAGTGCACTTTCTGGAGTTATTCCTCAGATTTCTGTTGTACTTGGTCCTTGTCTTGGAACACAGGCACTTATTGCGGCTTGTGGTGATGTAGTCATTGCAGCAAAGGGTGCAGAGTTTTCACTTGATGTAAATACAGGTTCAACAGCAGAAAAGGCTTTTGAAAATGGCACAGCACATCTTCTTGCAGAAGATGAAGAAGATGCTATTGCGATTGCTCGTGATGTTGCATCAATGCTTCCTGCAAATAATATAGAAACAGCTGCTGGCTTTGAGTTTGCAGATGCTTCTGAAAATGTTGCAGATAATACTCCTGCTAATGACATTCCTGAGCTTGTTGCTGATGACGGAAGTTATCTTGAACTTTCAGCAGCGTATGGTGATGATGCTGTCACAGCACTTGCAACACTTACAGGAATTACAGTAGGTTTTGTTTCTGCTGGTGCAAAGATTCTCGGTGGAGATGCTTGCAAGAAGATTGCTCGTTTCGTTCGTTTCTGTGATGCGTTCTCAATTCCAGTTATCACATTTGTAGATTCAGAGAAATTCTGTTGCCTCAAATCAGCAGCAAGAGTTTCAAGTGCATATGCTGAGGCTACAACTGCAAAGATTTCAGTTATCACAGGTGAAGCTTATGGTGCTCTTTATGTAGCACTTGCAGGAACAGGCTCTAATGCAGATATTACATTCGCATATCCAAATGCGTCTGTTTCCCCACTTAATCCATATGCATCTGCTGTTATTATGCTTGGTGATGAGATTGGCAAGGAACTTAAAGGTTCTGCTAATCCACAGGCTGATAAGGAAGCACTTGTTGCTAAGTTCAAAGCAGAAAACTGCTCTGTATTCGAGGCTGCTGCAAATGGCTATGTTGAAGATGTTATCACACCATCAGCAACAAGAGCAAAGCTTGCGTCTGCACTTGATATGCTTATTGGCAAGAGAGTACAAAGACTTCCAAAGAAGCACAATAACTTGTTTATCTGATAAATTTTTGAATATACTTCGATTTTCGAAAGGACGATTTATAATATGAAGAATCTTAAAATTACCGTAAACGGCGTAGCATATGATGTTCAGGTTGAAGAAGTTGGCGGTTCAGCATCAGCTCCAGTAGCAGCTCCAGCAGCACCTGTAGCTACCGCACCAAAGGCAGCACCAGCAGCTGCTCCTACAAGCGGTGAGCCACTTAATTGCCCAATGCCTGGAACAATTATTTCTGTTAATGTTTCTGTTGGACAGCAGGTTAAGCTTGGTGATGTAGTTGTTGTTCTTGAAGCTATGAAGATGGAAAATGAAATCAAGGCTCCAAAGGATGGCACAATTACTTCTGTTAATGTAAATAAGGGCGATGCAGTTGAGTCAGGTACTCTTCTTGTAACAATCGGCTAATTGGAGGTCATAAAGAATGGCTAAGAAAAAAATACTTGTAACAGAAACAGCTCTTCGTGACGCACATCAGTCGCTCATAGCAACTCGTATGCCAATAGAAGATATGCTTCCGATACTTGATAAAATGGATAAAATAGGTTATCATTCAATCGAATGTTGGGGCGGTGCGACATTTGATGCCTGCTTGCGTTTCTTGAATGAAGACCCGTGGGAGAGATTGAGAATTCTCCGCAAGAATCTTCCTAATACAAAGCTTCAGATGCTTTTCCGTGGACAGAATATGCTCGGCTATCGTCACTATGCTGATGATGTTCTTGAATATTTTGTACAGCGTACAGTTGCTAACGGTATTGATATTATAAGAATTTTTGATGCACTTAACGATATTAAGAATCTTCAGGTTGCTATTAAGGCTGCAAAGAAAGAGGGAGCACACGCACAGGTCGCTATTTCCTACACAACAGGTCCAGTATTCACACATGAATATTATGTAGAATACGCTAAGAGAATTGCTGATGCAGGTGCAGGTTCTATCTGTATCAAGGATATGGCTGCTCTCCTTACACCATCTGAAACTTATTCACTTGTTAAGGAAATCAAGAAAGCTGTTGACCTCCCAATTCAGCTTCATACACACTATACATCAGGACTTGCTTCAATGTGCTTACTCAAGGGTATCGAAGCAGGCGTAGATATAATCGACACAGCGATTTCTCCATTGGCTCTTGGAACATCACACGCTCCAACAGAATCTATGGTAGCAGCTCTTGCAAATACAGATTATGACACAGGTCTTGACCTTGTTGCACTTTCTGAGGTTCGTGAATACTTTATGACACTTAGAAAGAAGTATATCGACAGCGGACTTCTCGACCCATCTATGCTTGCAACAGATGTTAAGGCACTTATCTATCAGGTTCCAGGCGGTATGCTTTCAAACCTCCTCTCACAGCTCAAGCAGGCAGGCAAGGCTGACCAGCTTACAGCAGTTCTCGAGGAAGTGCCTCGTGTTCGTAAGGACGCAGGTTATCCACCGCTTGTTACACCTACATCACAGATTGTCGGTACACAGGCAGTATTCAATGTCATTATGGGTGAAAGATACAAGATGTGCAACGACCAGTTCAAGGGACTTGTTGCTGGTAAATACGGTACAACTCCAGTGCCGATTGACCCTGAGTTCAGAAAGAAGATTATAGGCGATGAGCCTGCAATCGACTGCCGTCCTGCTGATTTACTTGAGCCTGAGCTTGATAAGCTTCGTGCAGAGATTCCTGAATGGATTGAACAAGAGGAAGATGTTCTTTCTTATGCACAGTTCCCGAAGGTTGCTCTCGATTTCTTCAAAAAGCGTAGAGATAAGAAAATTGGCATTGACTCTAAAAATGCAGACTTGGAAAATAAAATCCACGCTGTCTAATTAGTAATATTAAGAAACGGTGCCAAAAGGTGCCGTTTTTTGCATATTTATAAGGGAGATGATGCCTTGAATATTGTAGTTATGGATTATAAAACTGTTACAAGTGGAGATGTTTCACTAAAGGTTTTTGAGGATTTCGGGAAAGTAACCTATCTTCCGTTGACATCACCTAAGAATGTAGCAGAGGCAATAAAAGACGCTGATGTTGTGCTTTGCAATAAAACACCAATGACAGCAGAAAATATGTCAGGTGCAAAAAATCTTAAATTCATAGGACTTTTTGCGACAGGCTATAATAATATAGACCTCGACTATACCAATACTCACGGAATAACCGTCTGCAATGCAGGAAGCTATTCAACAAGTGCGGTTGTACAACATACTTTCGCACTTCTGCTTGAGATGACTAATCGTGTTGCTGAATATAACGCTTTTACTCATAAAAATGGTTGGTGTGAAAGCGAAACCTTTTCGCCATTTATTTATGATATAATGGAACTTTCTGGAAAGACTATGGGTATAGTCGGCTATGGCAGTATTGGTAAAGCGGTTGCAAATGTGGCTTGTACCTTTGGAATGAATGTTATCGTAAACACAAGAACAGTTCGAGAGGACGGTATTACAAAATTTGTTTCGTTTGAGGAACTTCTTGAAAATAGCGATATAATTTCTCTGCATTGTCCGCTGAATAAGCAATCTGAAAAGCTTTTTAACGCAGAAACCTTTGCGAAAATGAAGCAGGGAGCATATTTTATAAATACAGCTCGTGGTGGAATAGTTGATGAAGTGGCTCTTGCAGATTCACTAAAAAGCGGTCATCTCGGCAAAGCAGCTGTTGATACAATAGCTGTTGAACCAATGAGAAACGATTGTCCGTTGAAAGATGCTCCTAACTTGTTGATAACACCTCATGTTGCTTGGGCTCCTAAGGAAACAAGAGAACGCCTTGTCGGTATTGTCTATAACAATCTTAAAAACTTTATAGACGGAAAGCCTACAAATGTAGTTACAGCTTGATTCGGTGAGAAGCCTATGGATAAAACACAGAGCGAGCTTAACAGGCTTTTATATGATGCAAGGCACAATACTGAGCTTAGAGATAAGCTTTTGGCAACAAGAAATGCCAAAGACCCTATGAACGAATTTTGCAAGGTTTCGCAAGATTTAGGTTATAATATAACTATTGGTGGTTTATTCGCGCTTGGTCAGGATATGAATGACAGCAAGTTAAGAAGTGTGAACGGAGGCGGAGTCGATGGCATTGATGGCTGGGACGATGCCTACGAAACCTTCTTTTACTCATTAAAATAAATATTGAGGAGGAATTTTCATGAAAAAAGAGGCAAAAAAAGTTGCTATTGTAGGAACAGGTATGGTTGGTATGAGCTATGCTTATGCAATGCTTAACCAGAATGGCTGTGACGAAATGGTCCTTATCGACATCAACAAGGAGAGAACTATCGGTGAGGCTATGGACCTTAACCACGGTCTTGCTTTTGCACCATCAGCTATGAAGATTTATGCTGGAGAATACAGCGATTGCAGCGACGCTGACATCGTTGTTATCTGTGCGGGTGTTGCACAAAAACCAGGCGAATCAAGACTTGACTTGCTTAACAGAAATGTTGCAGTCTTTAAGACAATCGTTGAACCAATCGTTGCAGTAGGTTTTCACGGAATTTTTCTTGTTGCAACTAACCCTGTTGATATTATGACTTATGTAACTCGTAAGCTTTCAGGATTCCCTGCAAAGAGAGTTATCGGAAGTGGTACTACTCTTGATACTGCAAGACTTCGTTTTCTAATTGGCGATTACTTCGATGTCAACCCAAGAAATGTTCACGCATATGTAATTGGTGAGCATGGCGATAGTGAGTTTGTTCCTTGGTCGCAGGCATTGATTTCTACAAAGCCTGTTGTAGATGTAGTAAAGCAAAATCGTAATTTCTCTATGAATGAACTTCTGAAGATTCAAGAGGAAGTTCGTACATCTGCTCAGGTTATTATTGAGGCAAAGAAAGCAACTTATTACGGAATTGGTATGGCTTTGACAAGAATTACTAAGGCGATTTTCCAAGATGAGAATAGTATTCTTACAGTTTCTTCTATGCTTATTGGTGAATTTGGAGAACAAGATGTAACTATTGGTGTTCCTGCTATTGTTAATAGAGATGGTATCAAGGATATTCTTGAGCTTAACCTCAACGAGGACGAAATCGCTAAATTTAAAAATTCTTGTGAAACACTTAGAGAATTCTATGGTCAGTTGAATTTGTAATATGCTGACAGCTTTTATTAAATTGTTTTAGCAAGCTTTAACTGGCAACGACCTTATGCTACACTTTTAGCGACTTATTCACTGCAAATATAGTTTAAAGCTTTGCTATTTACACAGCAACACAGATTGTGTGCTTTATAATTTAATTATAGAATGATTTTCTGATTATGTTAAGAATAAAACACAATTTGTGTAAATATGATATTGCTATGAAATGTACGAGCTTTTAATATGAAGTTCGTACATTTTGCTTTTGTGGTAAATAATAATTTATATTATACCTAAAAAATCAAGTATATATTGTGTTCAAAATCATTCTTTTGTATGTAGATTTCAATAAATGACAATTCTTTTGTTAAAAAAGATTATAATTAGCACATAGATTATATTGAAAATCATTCTGTAATTGACTGTGTAAACTATTATAAAGATTGTTCATCTTATAAATTTCTATTAAAATACCAAAAGGTGCACCAACAAATACATCTAACAATAGTACAACAGAAGGTTCTGGCTATAATATTGGAACAGTACTTTAAGTCATAAAATAATAAAAATTAAACTCTTTATATAATCTAAAAGTTTAGAAAAAAGTGTAGCAGAGAATTGTAACCCCACATATAAACATTAGACTTTTAGTCTGTTGCTTTTTGTGGCTTATTTTATATTTTGACAAAAAACAACCTCCATTTTAGGATTATTCCTAATGATGGAGGTTGTTATTATCTGATTATAAAATTAAGTCTGTTTCTTCAAGGCGTTTATTAAAGAACCTCATTGCTCTCATACAAGGCTTACGGAAGAGGATTCCTATTATCAATGCTAAAGGTATGAAGCAAAGGAGATATAGTATGTTTTCCCAGTAAGCACTGTATGTAACGCCTGCTATTGTTTCTCTTACAGCATTAATAGCATAGTTAAATGGCATAAATCTGATTAGATTCTGGAAGAAATCAGGTAAAAGCTCTGGTGGGAATGTACCGCCTGAACCTGCAACCTGAACAATCAATATAATAACTGCTATTGCCTTTCCTATAACACTGAACGAAATTGTCAATGAGTAAATAAGAAGTGAAAAAACAATGATAGTTATCCAGGTTGTAAGAATGAAGAGAAAGAGGTTTTCGCACTGAATTTTTAGGAAGAATACATCACCAAGAGCTGTGATAGTAGCCTGAAGCAATGATATTACCATAAATATCAAATATCTTCCAAAGTACTCCTGATAAGGTTTGACCTTGCCAACAGTTTTTATATCACTCTTGCTGAGTTCAGTTTTAAGAACTGCAACAAGGACGATACCACCGACCCACAAAGCAAGAACTGTATAGAACGGTGCCATTGCTGAACCATAATCGGATACTGGAAATACCTTTTCAGTATTTATCTTAACAGGACTTGAGATAAAGTCACTTACTGCCTCTGGGTCACCAAAAACAGTACCTATAAGATTTTCAATAGTTGAATTTTCTTTTAAATTCTGAATCTTTTTCTTAATGGTATCAATATTATTGATTCCCTTATCAATTAACTTTTCTACATCATTAAATGTACTACTTACAGAAGTAACTATTTTTTGTGCGGAATTTAATGCCTCCTCAATATCATCAGTGACAGTAGAAGATGTAAGAACATCTGAAACCTTATCGAGTGCATCACCTGATTTATTGATGACCTTTTCTATTGATTTTTTTGCAGGAGTTAAATAATTACTCTTAAAGTTAGCAATAGAATTCTTTGTAGAATCTGCCAATGCTTTAATTTCACTGCCAAAGTCGGCTGAAAGTACATTTGAATTTTTTAATGTAGATGCCACTGAATTAAGCTTCGTAATTATCTGATTTTGAGTTTTATTCATATCTGTTAAAAATTCAACAACATCAGAAATCTTAATATCAGCTTTAATATTAGAAATAAGTTTATTTATTTCTGTCTTTATCTGAGTAATGGAATTTTGAGTTTCTTTAATGATAGCATCAATATCGCTTTTTAAGTCTTTAGGCAAAGAACCTGTTTCTTTGATTTTTTGAGTTGCATCATTTATCTTAGCAATAATAGCACTTTGTTTTGTATTGAGTGAATTAAGCTTTGCAATTGCATCAGATGTATCTATCCCAAACTTTTCAGACAAAGTATTTAAAGCAGAGATAAGTTCGTTATTAGCGGCAATTATGCTTTGATTGATAATTTTTATCTCGTTAAGCTTATCTGCTGCGGTAGATGTATCTTTTTCAATAGTGTCAAATATAGTATCGAGCTTTTGGCTTAAAGAGTCTATAAGAGAAGAAATCTTCGCTGTGGAAGTTTCAATAGTATTAACTAAGCTTGTGATACCGCTTGAGCCTGTATTATCAAGGCTATTAAGAATATTAATAATATCATTATTTATCTCAATAATCTTATTGCAAATATCAGTAAGATTCTGAAGGTCGTCAGCAATATCTTTAGAACCATTATTTACTTTAGTAATAATGGTATTAAGCTGATTGCTGAATGATGAAGTAAGCGAATCAAGAGAAGTAATGCTGCTTTCAAGAGTTGAAGAAAGTCCAGTTGATGCAGACTTAATTGCCGTACTTGCATCTTTAATAGAGTTTACAAATTCATTTGTATCTTTAAGCTTATCTTTAAGTTTTGGAAGTGAATCCTTATTTGACTTAATTAAGGAATTTACTGAATCCATACTTCCAGAAATTACATCTATTGTAGATTTCAATGAATCAAGAGATATTTTTCCGTTATCAAGAGTGGAAATAATATTATCACAAATCTTATCCTTGTTTACTGATATTTCGTCAGAAGATGTATTAAGCACTGTTGCGGCAATATTTGTAATTTCAGCAACAAAGCTTGAGTTTACCTCTGTTTGAATAGCCTGAATACCTTTATCGGTGATTTTAGGAGCAATAGCGTTTTTCTTTTCATTAACAAGATATGTAATTTCGGGTCTTTTAAGCTCACCAGAGGCTATACTTACAAGATTTTCGCTGAAATTTTCAGAAATAACTACTACTGCATAATAATCGCCATCAATTATACCTTGGTCGGCCGTATCTTTGTCTACAAATTTCCAACCCATTTGAGTATTTTTTTTAAGGTTATCAACTATATTGTCACCAAATGATGTTTTTATAGGTCCAATCTTACAACCTTTATCGAGATTTACAACTGCAACTGGGATATTTCCTGAGTTATCATACGGATTCCAGTTAGATGCAATATTAAACCACGCATATAAAGCAGGAAGAACACTAAGTCCAATAACCACTATAAAGGCAATTACACTTCTGAAAATCTTTTTAAGGTCATGCTTAAAAATAGAAAAAATTTTTTTCATTCGCTTTCGTCCTCACTTTCGTCATCTTTTTCTTCTGGCTCATTCTCATCTTCATATCCAAGATATACACGCAGCCTATATATTCTATATTCATTGTGTATAAGATAGGCAACTACGAAGATAATTGTAATAATCCAAAGTACCAGAAAGAATAGTTTTGATTCAAGACTGAACATAAGCGCCAGAAATACAATAGCGGATACAGCTATAAATATAATTCCTATTCGATTGACTTTCTCACGCTTTTCTTTCATTTCCATATATTCGTATTTTACACGAAGATATGTATTGTGTTCGATGTCACGCTCACTTAACAAGGGATTATATTTATCTTCTTCAATCATAATAACAAACCTCCCTTTATTTATAAGAAATTTTAGAAAAGTAAAAAGAAGCTTTTCTAAGATGGAATACTATTATACCTTATTTAGCTTTTTTTTTCAATCTACAATATAAGTCGTTTGTAGAAAATCGGGAGTTCTTGTACAGATTTTACTAATATCAGTTACTACAATGCGTTGATTAAAGAGTATAAATTTGCATAAACTATGCTTAGCTAAATAAAAAAGCTGTTTATATGGGGGAATTTCTGTGAGGATTAAAAAATATATTACTTTATTGTTTATAACAGCGTTAATTATAATAACAATATTTGCAGTTGGTAATTTCGCAAAAACAACAATTCCGGTTGTTAATATTTTTAATGTAATCAAAAGTAAATCTGATGAAATAGTGCAATCAACGGGTAAAGTCGGCTATATAAATCAAAAAAATGTAAAAGCGAATTATGATTGCGTAGTTACGGATATTTTTATAAAAGAAAATGACAACGTAAAAAAGAACGATGAGATATTAAAAGTGGCTGTTGTAGAATTGCCCTCTAATATAGATATGGGTAATATATCTAAAATAATAGATAAGTATAAAAATTATGATATTAGCCAAGCAGAATATAAAACGATAGTTGCTCCTGAGAGCGGAACAGTAACTTCTTTTAAAATTCAAAAGGGTGATATTATCACAAAGGGGACTGGACTTTTTACTATAACAGATAAATCCGGATTATCAGTTAAGCTTAATATAAACGAAAACCAAATCTCTAAAATACAAGAAGGTCAGAGCGTTACTATAACAGGAAATGCTTTTGATAAAAAAAGCTATACAGGAAAAGTCATTTCAATAGCTGATGAAGCGGAAGAAACCGCTACCGATATTGGGCGTGAAACTACTATTGAAGTAGATGTAAAGGTTGAAAATCCCGATGAAGAAATCAAACGAGGATATACCGCAAAGTGTGCAATAATTATTGCATCTGATGATTCTTCAATAATAGTTCCTTACGAATCGCTTGGAAGTGACAATAAAGGAGATTATGTTTATAAATTTCAGAATAGGAGAGCGGAAAAGCAATATGTAATTATAGAATGTGAGCTTACTGATGGTGCAAAGATAAAAAGTGGACTTAAAGATGGAGATAGAATTATAAAAAATATTTCTGAGCTTTCTGATAGTGAAGCTCAAGCTATTCATATTGAAGGTGAATAAGTATATGAATGAAGTTTTTTGCTGTGTTATGAGAGGTTTAATAAGAAAAAAGGGGCGAAGCTTACTGACGATAATAGGTATTGCTATTGGTGTTACAGCAGTTATCATAATAAGCAATATCTCACAATGTGGAGCTGTGGCTGTAAGTTCAGAGCTTGATAGTCTTGGAGTAGGTGGACTTTCTGTAAGTCTTGATAATACAAATGCTGATTCTGATGCAGTATTATCTGATAATGAATTGAATATTATAAAAACCTCATCATATGTAGAAAAAGCTATGCCTTTGATTTTTCAGACCGCAACTGTTAATTCTCGTGGAGAAAATACGCAGGCACTTCTATGGGGAATTGACCAAAACGCTAAAGAAGTTATATCTCTTAAATTAATGTATGGACGATTTATAAACAAAGGAGATATTGCTACTAATGCAAGAGTTTGTCTTGTAGATGAAAGCTTTGCTAAAGAAAATTTTGGTTATAGTAATATAGTTGGCAGAAAAATTACAGCTTTGTGCTCTGGCAATTATGAAAATTTTGAAGTTATAGGGGTGATAAAAACTGGTAGCGGACTTTTACAAAATATGATGGGAAACTATATTCCTACATTTATGTATCTATCATATACCACTATGCAAGAATTATATGCTATGAGTGATTTTCACCGTATAGCAGTAAAGATAAGTGATGGTGCTGAACCAGATATAGTTGGTGAAAAGCTTGTAAAAGCTCTTTCTACAGAAACGGGTTTTCAGAATAGTTATATAGTTGAAAGTATGGCTAAACAAAAAGAAGGTCTATCTCAGCTTATGAATATTGTTACTATGATTTTATCGGCAGTTGGAGGAGTTTCTTTATTTGTGGCAAGTCTTAGTATTATGAATGTTATGCTTGTATCAGTTGGAGAAAAAAAGCGTGAAATAGGTATTAAAAAAGCCATAGGAGCATGCAGAGGAGATATTCTTAATGAATTTTTAATAGAGGCTTTTATACTTACAATGTCAGGTAGTATTCTTGGTGTAATTTTAGGCATTGTAATATCCTTTATTGGAGCATTTATGCTTGGGATATCCATTATTATTAGATATGATATTATTGCATTTACAGTCATATTCGCTCTATTTACAGGTATAGTTTTTGGTATATATCCAGCGAATAAAGCTTCTAAATTAAAGCCAGTAGATGCACTTAGAGGCGAATAGACTTTATAAAGGCTTATTATACAAATATGTAATTGAAAAATATCAAATCCCATAATCTACATTATCAACAACAATTATAATGTGTATTATGGGATTTTTTGCTATAAAAGCTGTATTTAAATCTTCCGAAGGATTGCTTTTCTGTGCTATTGCAAGGACATGGAAACCTTTTATCATTCAGCTTATCTATGTTTCAAAATCTGACTGCGAATTTCCTCTGTCAACGGCTCAATATTTCCACCATATTCGGCAAAGGTACATATAGATAGCATTTCTTCAACAGCACCTTTTGTTACCAATTAAAGGAGAAATGTTAAGTATTGTAAATAGGTAACGCTATAATTTTCATAATTCACGCAATGCAGCGTATATTCGTATAGAATCTGATATATAATTGAGAAATAGTAATAGATTCTATCAGAATCTATTGGCAGGCATAAAATTTGTGGTATAATATAAAAAGTAAAGAAAGAGGTTATATTATGCTTGAACAAATAAACTCAATAATTTCAGTTGGCAATTAAGTTTTAATAGCTACGAGAAAACATTTTCTTAAGTATTTACTATTACTATCAGGGTTAAAATTAGTTGATTTTAGTACGGACACAGTATTAAAACTAAAAACATTAAAAAATATTGATGATAAATTATCAGTGTTTTTATCTGCAAAAGCAAATGTAATCGAAGAAGAGTATAAAGGATATTCTGAAGCGGTTATCGAAGAAATGCGATTAATTGCTCTGCTAACAAAAGGCGGTCATTCTTTGTCAAGAGTAGAAAACCGCATAATATTTAACTGAGAAAAAGGCACAGCCGACGGAAATTTTTCCGAAAGCTGTGCCTTAATTTTTTGCTATAAAGTTTTATGTAGAAACTCAGCAAGCATAACAATTATGAACATCTTGTTCAAATCGGTTGCTTTGCTTCGATGCCTTGCAACAGCGAGCAGTATATTTGGATAGCTATGCTACCAAATACCTCGTCAGGGATGTCCTAAAACCTGTCGTTATTTTACAAAGTCAAAAATCCATTAACAAATGCGTCGGGGAAAATAAATCGCTTTTCACCTTTTTGGAATTTCACATTGATATATTTTTTCTTATCATACATTTTAATAACGGTGCCGTCGCCGAACATTTTGTGTTTTACTACTGTTCCCACGCCCACATCTGCAAGAATATTTTCCCAATCAATTTGCGGCTCTTCTTGCTTTTTAATCTCAACCGACTTTTCGGCGGCTGTATCATTTTTATCGCTTGCGGTCGATTCAGTTGTCGGCTCTGTTTCGACGGCAAAGGCTATCGAATCGGTTAAGTCGGTAACGGTAGCCTGCTGCTTGGAGTAAAGCATCTCGTATTCCTCACGGCGAAGAACGGTGTCCCAACCGCCGACAGCCTCACCCTCGTGCTTGTCGATACCAGTGTAGTTAAGACTTGAACTTTCATATTTACGGAAACCGAAAATACCTTGATTCATCTTTTCTGGGTCGAATAATCCGATAGAACAAAGAATATCAAAGTCTTTAACTGAAAGACCCGTTACCTTTTTGAAAAGCTCGGGTTCAATCTGTGTGATAACATCTTTAATTGTTTGCTCACGGTAGTCGGTAAGATACATAAATACAGGAATACGGGCGGCAAGTTTAAGCAAATTTTCCTGCACCTGTTTGCGCAGTGATTTTGCTTTTTTCTCGTCTTCGGTGAGTTCCTTTTTCTCTTGCTTTGTGAGATTGTCGCCTTTTTCTTTTTTTAGCTTTTTAACCTTTTCCGAGTGGTTAATAATCGTCTGTATTTCGGAATTAAGCGAACGGAATCCCTCAATATTCATCAAAGCGCTCAATGCGTCTTGGCTACTTTGCAGTTTTTTAAGTGTGTCGTTATCAACATGGACAAGCAACGCTGTCTGCCAACGCTTTGCAAGCAAAGTAGCCGATGTGCCTGCGTATGTAATATCCAAAATATCCTGGGCGCTTATTTGATTCATAGACGAGCCATCAAAAGCTAATATCGGAAGAAAATTGATGAATTCCGATACTTTCTGCTCGGGGCTTGTGTCGTCAACTTTCAGTCGGCAGGAATAGTCGGAAATCTGACGCAATGCACGCTCAAGCGCAAAGTCGAATACATAACATTCTTTTTTTACAATAACTCTGTTGCCGTGTTCGTCTTTTGTTTCCCAAGGGGATTGCACACGAAATGCGGTTTGGAAATATGTTTCAGGCGATTTCAAATTGCGCAACATAAACACGCCTGCCCAAGGTCTTACCGTTATGCCTGTAGTAAGCTTGCCACAGGACAGAGTTATTGTTTTTGTTTTTAGCGGGTCGCCCATAGCGTTAAGCACAGGGGCTAATGCGTCTATGCCTATGCCTGCCTTTGTGCCTGCGCATACAATAATTTTATAATCGTTAAAGAAATTGTTTTGCTTTTGCCTTAGCAAATTATACATTGCATAGCAGCTTGCAACATTGGGCAAAAACCAAAGGGTGTGGGATAAAACATTCAAAAGTGTTGTGTCCGAAAACGGCATAGGCGGTCGCTCCGCACCAAGTTTTAAGCCGTCAACAGGCATATAGTTACCTTGAATCATTTTCAGCCAATTTTGAACATAGTCCTCATATACAAATCTTGCGGTTTCGGGCTTGTTTTTATCCTCACATTCGGCACGGAAAAACTCGTTTATGTCAAATTCATCGTAGCCTTCGTTTGTCGCAACATTTGTTATTGAATCCGGCACCTTGTATGTCAGCATAACCATTTGGGGCAATGCGGCATAAGGGTTTTGATTTGGGTCGCCGTTCCAATTTTCCTTTGCCGACTGCTCGTCCGAATATGTCCAGTTGAAAATTTGGTCTTCCAAAAATTCGCCTGAATTCAGCGCTCTAAACGGTGTTCCCGACAAATACAGATAATGCTCCGATGTTATCGGCAAAAAAGTTTCGTTTATCGCATTTCCGGCTTCTTCCTTTTGATACTTTTCTATATCGAAATCATCGTTTTCTTCGTCGAATTTTTCAAAAAGATTTTTTGCGTTCTCACGCCAAGCGCCGAAATGGTATTCGTCAAAGATAACCAAATCCCAATTTGTGGAATGTATAAATTCATTTTTCGCTTTTATTCCGCCAACATTGTTTGTGCCGAGCAAATCTTGAAACGAACCGAAAACAACAATCGGTTTTGTTTTGTCGCAAGCGTCATATTGTTCGTCAAGCTGCTTTGCGTCAAACTTTGCCTCTTTATTTGAAACAAATTGCCAACCAGCAAAATCAATATGGTGTGACAAATCTTCCTGCCAAGCGGACTCAACGGCAGGCTTAAAGGTTAAAACCAAGATTTTTTTAAAATTCATAGTCTTTGCAAGCTCATAAGTGGCAAAGGTTTTGCCGAAACGCATTTTTGCATTCCATAAAAACTTTGACGGATGTGTCGGGTCTTCTGCTTTTGCCTGTGTGTAATAATCTTTTGTCATTTGAACGGCGATTTGCTGTTCATTGCGCATAGCAAAATTCCAAGTGCATTGACCCTCAAAGCGAATACCCGTGCGCACCTCTTCTATTGCGTTGAGTGCCTCTTGCTCGGAACAGCAAAACCACTCATTGCGGTCTTCGCCCTCGTTTAACTGCCGATAGCCTTTGTGTTTGAGCAATCTGTGAATATCTTTGTCCGTAAAGCAAGTGCCGTCTTGGCGCATTGCGGATTCTTTAAATAAAACCTTGAATTTTATTGCGGCGGTGTGTAACTGCTCTTTAATTCTGCTCTCCGTATCTTCACGGTCGGTATATCCTATTTTGATGTATCCATCGTGGTCGGCTACGGTAGGCAAGGTATAGCCGTATATTGTGGGCACAACGGCAGGACGATTATGCAAGATTTCGGATAGGCTAATATTTCCCGCCATTAGTTGTCACCTCCGGATTTTGTTTTTATCATATTTTCTATGAAATCAATTTCGCTTTTTGAAAGATGATATTTTTTATATAATTTTTTATCGTTCCAAACAACATTGTAATCTTGATCCGGAACAAAAATAAATTTGTCTTTTGATAAATTGATAGATGAAACTGCTTGTAATAATAAAAACCTAAAGAACTTTGTTTTCATGTATTCTATGCAATTGTTTACCTCGGTGAGTGAATCACTCGCGTATGCAATGAGATACGAATCGGTGCATACTTCATTTGGTTCAAGTCGTTTGGTTGTGGAAAGAACGCCCAACATCCCATCTTTGTCGGGTTCTCCGGCGTGTTCCGCTGTAACTTTACTTATCATAACTTTATATTTGTTAATTGTATCATAGCCTTGTATGACTTGCGATTTTTTAATGTAACTAATGCCTTCACTTGAATATAACGCAATTTCTCCTGTTTCTTTTTCACCTCTAAATGACGAAGAAAGACCGTATGGATTTCTTGCGCCAACATGGCAAGCAAAGCATTTTTCGTTTTGCTCTTTTACTTTTTCAATTATCGAAATAGCTTCATTATATCGTATAAACACTTCATATTCATTGAGCCTACGAATTGCTGTGGATGTATGACCATCATGGATATTAGTGTAATGACACCTTCCGGAATACCCTTTTGTTCTGAGAAAATAGCATACTCCGCCACCGATACTTATTCCTGGAAAGCAATCTTTGGCATTAACATAATCAACTAAATGTGATATTTGCCCATCATCAAGCATTGATTTCCTAAAATTATCAAGTCCTTTTCCTCCGGCATACCATCTTGCCGGAATAATCATTGTTAAGTATCTTGGATTTAATTTTTTTGCTTGTTCAATAAACCTATGATATATTGGCTTTGCACTTGCACCGTTCCCACCATCATCTAACTGATAAGGTGGATTACTTATTATAACATCAAATTTCATATTTAATAGCCTTTCGGGGTTGTCGGTATGTATCCACTCATAAGCGTGTGTTTCTAATTCTGTTTTACGGTTTTCGTTTCCCAATGCTGTTTTTTTAGATACACCGCAATACTTGCATTTTCCGTTCACCCAAGTATGGTTTATTCTTCTGTACCGAATATTTCCCTCGGCGTCATCAAAGTGTGTGATTGAGTACGGACCGTTGGGATATTTCGAGCAATAAAGACTTCGGCGGGAGAGCAAACTTGTAAGTTCCGTTATGGCAATACCGTAAAGCTGCTTATGAAAAATATGGTCGATACGCACTTGCAAATCGGGTATTTTGTCCTCAAGACCTACAAGCAATCGCTTTGCAATTTCACGCAAAAAAACGCCTGTTTTGCAAGCAGGGTCTAAAAATGTAGTATTTGGGTCTTGGAACAATTCCTGTGGCAAAAGGTCGAGCATTTGGTTTACTACCTCCGGCGGAGTGAAAACTTCGTCATTTGACAAATTTGCAAGGCAGGACAACACATCTGGCGTGTGTTGCGTTTTGTTTTTATAAACTCTATCAAAAAAACTTTCAGCCATTTTCCCATATCCTCCTGTAATTTATAGGCGGATATTCGCATATCGGCTCCGCCATATATTCGCCCGTAACGGGGTTTTGCGATAAATATTTGCTTGTATCGTCCTGCGTATAAAATAATGATTCTTGCCTTGGCTTTTTCTTTGGCTTTTCGCCTGCTTTGAGCAGAACATCAAGGCGAAAATCTCGTCTTTTCAGCTTTGTACCGAGCATTAAACTCCATTCGGGAAAAACGATAGGAACATCGGTATCTTGCTGATTTTCGTCAACGCACATTAAAGTAAGTGCATTGCCACACAAAATATTTTTGCCGAGTATATATTCAACCGATTTTCGTGTGTCGTCATTGCATTGCTTTTTGCAAACGGCTTTGTATTCTTTATCCCAAATTTTATATAATCGTTTTCGACATTCATCAGTGTTGTCCTGCATAATATCAACGCCGTATATGCTCGATACGGCAAGCACAGAGTAGCGGTCAAAATCATAAGGATTACTTTTATATAATTTTTTTACGGTAGCCAATTTTCTTGTTAGAATTTCGGCAAGAAAATTACCGTTGCCGCAAGCAGGTTCTAAAAATCGACTGTCAATCCTGTCACATTCCTGCGAAACCAGATCGCACATTGCTTTTACCTCTCGCTCGGCAGTAAAGACCTCGCCATGTTCGGCAACCCTTTGCTTTGACTTAACTTGTTTCGCCACGCTATTATCACCTCAATTAAAATAAAGCAACATAATCGGCATTATGTTGTA
>ULTP01072437.1_pt1 | contig 29474 bp, 26 predicted proteins | sample 1957721 | NCBI WGS metagenome assembly ULTP01 (sample SAMEA4835737, study PRJEB28245) | human gut metagenome | biome: gut microbiome; material: fecal sample | place: Denmark | collected 2008 | reverse complement strand
TGGCTATCGCATACTATCCATTCCGCTTGCTGGTAGATGTCGTAAAATTCTCTGTCATACTGGAGTTTTATTAGGTGGTCGAGGTTGGGGGTATAGAGTACACCTTCGGCCATTTGCTCTAACAACTCTTTTTGGGTGAGAGAAAAGATTTTTATATTAAGAATATGAATTCTTACCTTAAATTCCATCAATCTGTGTTTTATTTTTTACAATTCTTACTATTATCAAATTCAAAATAGCATAAAATCAAGAGCGGATTAATAAGATAACTTTCATAATTATATCAATGGTTCCAACCCCAAAGAGCATACAAACTTTGCTCAAGTGTTTTTGTAAAATCAGACTTATGCCATTATTTAAAAATAGAATCCATAACACTGAGCCACTTATGTACATAAGAATTCCTATCAATACCCATTCTCCCAATAGATTCTTTAGCATCATCTCCCTCTATTATACATCTTTGAGGATTTTCAATGTAATACATCATCGCTCTTTTCAAAGACTCTACCGATACGTTCTCGCATATGTATCCGTTACATTGATGTTCTATTATTTCTGGCATACCTCCTTTATTAAAAATAATACTCGGTTTTCGAAATGCTTTAGCTTCCACCAACACATTTCCCAACGGTTCTTCATAGACAGAAGGAGTACAAGAAACATCTATATTGCTATAAAAAGTTTCTATATTTGTTATTTCATCAAGAAAATGAATATGTTGTGATTGAGGAGATTTATTAAGCAGAGATTTAATCTTCCCATAATAAATAGGATCTGTTTTTGTATTTCCTCCTATATATAATTCCATATTATAACCTTTTTCCAATATTTGCAAACTAGCTTCTACCAATAAAAGAACCCCTTTGTCTTCTACAATACGTCCTAAATATCCAAAAACAACATCATTACCAGTCTTACTGATTTCTACTTGCTCAGTATTATTAGAAAATCTGTTTGGAGGAAAATTATAAATAACAACATCCTTAGGGTTAAATCGTCTTCCAGATTCAAGCAATTTCTCTTTTATAAAATTAGAAACAGAAACGACAACAGATATTTTTTGTACCACAATTTTTCTCCATAACCATGAATAAATTCTAACAGCAAAACCTTTATCTTTCTTACGATAGCTAATTGGAGCATCTCCCATCCTAAATAATATTCGAAGTTCTTTATGGAAAAAAAGAACGGGAAGAAGATATATAAAAACTATTTCTGTAGGAATTAATAATACATCTGGTTTTTGTGCAGCCAATAGCATAGAAATCCTTAAATTAGAATATATTACAGCTATAACATATTTTATTCCTCTCCATGTACCATAAATATTCCTAGGAAAAAAAATAGGAATACACCTAAATTTATTTATTTCTTGCTTTAATCTTTCCGATGCATCTTTATTATAAAGTATAGTTATATCATAACCATGCTCTTCTAATGTTTTGCAAACTTCTATATTAGATAATTCTTTTCCATATACATCTTTACTATCTAATACTGCAAAAATTTTTTTCATGATATTACCTTCTTTTATCTATCAAACTCCACATAAAAGTCAAACTTCGATCTATCAAATTACTACACTTTGATTCTAAAATATTTTGAAGAGGAATTCTCACTATTTTATCTAGAGCTATACTAATAACACATATAGACATACATAATAACAAAAATAACACTGGAACTTGAAGTCCATTAAAACAAGTATAAATCTCACGTACATAGTGATGGTAGATCATGGATGTATACTGATTCTCATGAAAAAGATATATGGAAAAAGATGAACTTGCTAAAAAGTTTATCCATTTCTTTTTTATCTTTATCTTAGAAAATAACAAAATTAAAACCACACATTGCAATATCAAACCAGGTCCTTGATATGCAAAAAATACCCCTCTGTAAGCTCTTGAAAAAGAAACAGGAACTAAAAAAGTACCTACCGAAATAATAAAAACTATAAGTATATAAGCAGTAAAATTCTCCTTTAATGTAGCCAAATATGGCAAATTCATATTGAAATCATTTAATCTTCTTAATAGATTTCCTGTTAAATACAATCCTACGAAGTACACTATACTTTTACCTCCATTCACTACATCACTTTGCCATACAAGTCCCAACCATATTATTGCAAACAGATTTATCAACACAATAGCGCAATGTTCTTTCAACGACATGTTCTCCACTAAATTAAGAACAGGAGCTAATAACATCAACCAAAAATAATATGTTATGAACCATCTGCCTCCGGTATGGCTGAAGGGAAACCATTGCATCATAAAATCTTTTAAGATAAACTCTTCACCTAAAAATAATACTGATATTCCATAGCACATTAAGTACCATAAAAAACAATACAAATAGAAAGAAATTAATTTTCTTATTGAAAGTTTTATAGTCCAATACCCAAAAATTAGAATAAATACAGGAACACCTATGTGAAATATGGTATATCCCAACAAAATCCATCGGTTTTCCGTATCTATCCCAGCCTTAACAGATGAACAAAAATGATACAAGACTATGAATATCATCGCTATAAGACGAAGTAATTCAAAATTAGATTCTCTTTCTTTTTTTACTAATACCATAAATTTTCTTAATAAGTTTTCCAATCTTCTGGAAATATATGAGGATTCCCGAATTCCGAGTTTATCCACTTTGTAGGATAATAGACCAACTCCTTTTTATGCCCCAACATAGCTCCCCAATAGCTAAATGTACTATTTGCTATTATTGCATATTTACACTGGCTCATTAGAAACATATCCAATGGACTGTTCTCACCTGTATTCCAATCTATAAAATAAGCATCATTAAATGGCAGATTCTTTTTTACCCATTCTATATCATCTGAAAAATAAAAAAATTTCGGATGGTCTACGCGTTTCTTAATATCTTCTATTGATTTATTATAATATTCCACAGGACAAGTTCCTTCAAATCTTGCTATATATTTAGGAGATAAATAATCGCCTCTACGCACATGTATGAATATAGATTCAGATTTTCGAATGCTTTCCAATGCCTGCTTATTTTGAAAAGACAATGATTCTTCATCTATTTTCCATGTGATCCAATTATATTGAGGTATATATTTATTAGAAAGTTTAAAAGCAAAATAAATCAAAGCATTTTCATTTATGCACAACCGTTGATTTAAATCTAAAAATCTGTTTTTGGGACACAAATGCTTAACTATATACATTATTCCCGTCAAGAAAGTAGCTTTCCAATGCGATTGAGGAAGAATAACATTAAACCATTTATTAATCTCAAGACCATAATGTTCTGACAATTTTTTATGATTATATATTCCATAAAAATTTTGTTGGGGAAACTTATCTTTTATCCAACAATAAAAAGCATATCCAAATATTTGATTACCTAAACCTCCTGTAAATACCAATATTTTCATATCAACAAAAGCATTCAACTCAATAATTAACTGTTAATAATTTATCTAAGACTTTTAATCCTTTTGTATACATATAACATAAAATATTTAAAGGAAAAAGAGGATAATCACCCAATTCAAAGGAAATTGTATCTAAATCAAAAGCAAGGAAACGCAATTTTTTATCACTTATAAATCTACCTGCAATATAACCTCCTTTTCTGAAAGTATTCAACTGACGTAATTCATAGACGCCAGAATAATGAGTCATACAATAATTACCATAAGTTTCAAATTCTGAAAAAGGATTGTGCGCTTGAGGATTAGTTGCATTTATTATTTTCTGTACCCAGTTTTCTCCTTTTATATGAGAATTGCTTATTTCATCAATTAAAGATTTCATTATACTTGTTTTAAAAACCATATGTTCGGTAATAAATGAAAAATCATTAAAAGGTTTTAGATGTAATAAATTAAATAAAGTTTCGAAATAAGGTATATGCCTTTCTTGCTTCTGTGAAAACAAAGGATGTTCATCTCGAAAAAAAGACAATCTCCTCAATGGTATAGTATCAGCATCCCATGATAAATAATAGTCACATTTACAATAAGGACTAAGAGAAAATGCCATTTTTATAAACTGTTGTAAGAACCATCCTGAACGTTGTGCCACAGAAGTGTGCATTTCCAAATATTGTTTTACCAATGAATATGAAAGATTACTTATTAATTTATCTTCATCCAAAATTTGACAAATAGGTTCTTCTTTTATTTTATTAGAAATAAAACGACTCTTTTTAATATTCGTAATTATAAAAATGGAACTAGGGTTTATATTCTTTATAATATAAGGTATTGTTCGCTCCAAGAAAAAATAATCTTTAAAAGCAACGGGTATAATAACATCAAACTTCATCATAATAACTTTTTTAGATTTCGTTGCCGACTCTGAACTGTAAATTCAATTATGTACATCTTCATTCTCCTTTTCATTTTAAAATATCAACATTAATAATTAATTTTTCTCATCTTTAATGATATTCAGAGTTCAATTTTCACATACTCTCTAAATATTCGATTTTATGACGAAATTATCTTTAAACTAATAGAGAACATTTCATAATTATATGCCATATTCAATAGTATTATATAAATAAGTTCTTACATTAAAAAATCTTATTTATACAATATCTTACCCTAGTTTTAAACTTTGTATAAAATAAAGGGATAAAAAAGAAATGCAGACATTCTACATATTTTTTCCATCCTATTTCTATTGGATGCAATAATAGTTCACCAGCTTTCTTATGAATCATCTTTCGATATTCATCATAAAAAGATTTAAACTCTTTTGTAAAAATCATTCTCCTAGAAAAGAGAATTGTACACTTCAAGCAGTCAAATATTTCCGCTCTGTATTTCCACTTATCTTTTTCCAAAACACGATTTTCACAAAAAACTTCTAATTCATTATAGATTTTTATCAAGTCATAATTCATTTTCATCTTTCGTGATGACATTATAGACCCTCCATCTCGAAGCAAATAGCAATAAACAGGTTTTCTTAATACATAAACACTCTCTGCTAAATAAAGCATTTTATAACCAAACTCCCCATCCTCATGGCAAACTCCTTCCATAAAAAAAAGATTATTATCAAGTAAAAACTGCCTACGAAGAATAAACCGCTGAGTAGCGCCACAACGATTTCCTGAAAACATATATTCTTTACCTGTATATACTTTCTCATTAGGAGAGTATTCTATTAGCTTTTTACTTGAATTTTCTTTTTTTGTTAGTAACACAGTAGCAAATACATCAAATCCCAGATGGTTACTTAGTACTTCAAATACTTCTTCTATGGCATTTGGAAGTAAAGTGTCATCACTATCAACAAACCATATATAATCACCACGTGCCATCATTAATCCAGCATTGCGAGCAGATGACAATCCCCCATTTTCTTTATTAATTATATAAATTCCCTTTAGGTCTTTTACCGCAGTATCAACAATGGACATTGAATTATCAGGAGTGCCATCATTAACCAATATCACTTCAACCTCATCTGCGTTTTTCCGTTGATTAAGAACACTTTCAACACAATCTTTAATATATTTTTCTACATTATAAATAGGAATTATTATCGACAATATCATAAATAAAAGATTTTATAATCTATCTAAGTGAACTCATAGTACTCAGCTTATTTATTAACCGACTAGGATATTTTGTCATACACCAATAAAGATATTCTAAGCTAGGGATTCTACTCAAAATAGGATAACGCATTTTTACTTTTAAAATTTTTTCTTTTATCCCCTTTAATCTATAATCTCTATTTGTTGTAATAGAATGATTACGCAATAATTCATCATTTGGCAATGCACTTTTAAATAGTAACTCCCATTCTTCAATTACAACATCAAATGAGAAATTATTTTTTATATATTCATAAGTTTCTTCATAATGGTTATCTTCCTTCTTTAACAATTCCACTACCACTTTTGATAAATCTGTTGTTGAATCATATAAAATACCATTTTTAACCGTATCCAAATACCCAGGACATCTTTTTGTAGCAACAAAACATCCCATTAATTGCATTTCTACAGCCGTGCAACCAAATGTTTCAGTTTTTCCATTAGGATTAGGTACGCCCACCTTTGAATTTATCAATATATCATTCTTTTCTTCACCCATGATACCCATAAAGTGTACTGAAGGCAATAATTTCCCATTCTCCAATAAAAAATGCATAAATTTTCTTTCATAAGCCTCATCCGCTATCCCCCATTTCCCTAAACGCAAAGATCTGTCATACAAACGCCCACTTCCTATTACGTATAAATTTGCATCTGGAACACTTTTCAATATATCTTTCCAAGCTCTAGCTAAATAATAGAACCCTTTACACTCTATTAAGGATCCTATATACACGACATTATTGCCTCTATTTTTAAACAGAGATAATTTTGATTGATATTTAGCATCTATATCTGTTGAAATCGCATTATATATATAATCAGACTTATAGAATGCCATATCATCACAATACAATTCCATTTGTTCTTTACCTACAGTAATTAAACGAGCAATATTAATATTATCTCGATAAAAAGATAATTCACCTTCTACAAAGTTGTGACACCATATCACAAAACGTGTTTTTCCTTTATATGGCTTTAATATTGTATGCAGGCCTGAATTATGTTTAACAACTAAATAATCTACAGATAAAAAATCTATAGATTTAAAAACATCATCAAAATTGCGCACCAAAACAACAGGTAATCCCGATAATTCAACTTTTGTTTTTGAATACAATAGAACTTCAATCCCGTTCACACGCATGGACAGCAAGTAGGCTATACAAAGTATCATATGCTCCGACCCACCCATCCCCGGATTAGCACGTAAAATATTAGACAAATCTATATTTGATGCAATATTACTATCTAAATAAAAAGCGACCTTTCTCATTTTAGATTTTCTATTAAAAAATTTCGAGATTTACATTGAAGAGGAAATAATTTTTGCTTAACTTCCATATAGTTAATAGAAGAATAAAAAAAAGAATCAAGATTATGAATAATTCTATCCGTCAATTCTAACGTATCCAATAAATCTTTCAACCTTAAAAATCCTCCTTCATCTATAACATAAAATTCTTTTTCTAATATTATAGATAAAGCCAATCCATGAAAAGAAGTAGTTATTACATATTCTGCATTATTAATATAACCTAATAGTTCTAGAGGGTCCAAACCTTGTTTATGCCTATCACTTAATAAAAAAGGAATAAAGCCAGCATGTATTTCTATTATTTTTAAATTTGTCTTTCGAGATAATAATTCAGCGAATTCACATCCTTTGGCACTCTCACGTAAATGATAAACCAATATATATTTGTCTTCACGCGGTTTCACTGCCATATCTTGATAAAATTTTTTATCATGAAGAAACGTGGGATCAAGTACTACATCCATCGTTTTCTTAGAATATTTTTGTAATTCTAAAGCCAAAACTTTTTCTCTTACTGATATTGCTGTTAAACCATTTAAATATTTTGTCAATAGTTTATATTCTTTTTGATAGTTAGCAAACGAATTAATTTCAGAACTAGCCGCATAAGATATCTTTTTCGAATTCTTTTTTGTTTCAAAATAAAGAAAATAAACGGGATCTAACCCTTTCAATAATGCAGAATTCCAAATTTGATCACTACCACAAATATAAAAATCAAAATCTCTCGGCATTTGCTCTTCATTATATACAGGTAATGTAAATTTAAAATTTCCATTTAAAAAGCTCATATATTTTCGTTTCCTCAGAAGTCTTTGCTTTCGAGTTAATAACAAAAATAAACTATCTCGTACTGAACGATATAATAAACGAGCGCTCTTAAAATTAACATAAAAATGATTATAATCATAGGCCTTTTCAATAGCCATATTTCGATAATCAATTACTACAACATCAAAGCCACTATAAACTAAATAATGATAAAGCGATAATAGCTGTAAAGAAGCTCCAAAATTTTCAGCTCTATGAAAGGTCAGCAATCCGATTTTTTGTTTCATTTCCGCTATGAATTTTAGTTATAAGATATAAGACCATTGTTTGTATAATAAAACTACCTCCACGACAAAATTCTAAAGTAGTAACCGACACTAGTAACAGATAAATAAAAAAGAAATTCAAATAATAATATTCAGGAGGAAGTTTTATGAAAGCAGCTTTTATTGAATATCCAATCATACCAATAACGGCAGGGATTCCTATCATCCAACTTAAACCAACAATTCCCCAATCAACCCATGAAATTAAAGTTTCTTCTCCAATCCATCCCATAAAGTCACCATACTTACTTCCTGAAGCTGGCAATCCACTTCCTAAAAAGAACTCAAAATTATTTTTAAAATGAGAAGTTGTAAAGTAAGCCAACTGTTTCCATCGTATATAATCCTCATTATTAAAATTCCCTCCTTCTTCATTTCTTTCCATCATATTACTCCAAACATTTTGAAATAAATCTGTTTGAGTAAATAAAATCATAAGTAAAAAAATCAACAAACCATATTTAATTGTTTTCTTAGAAAATCCATTATATTTCAACAACAAACCTAAAATACATATACTAATTCCTGCTAACATTGTTCTAAATCCCATCATAACTAAAGGAATTAAAAAGAACAACAATAATAAAAGACAATACTTATTTTTAAACACAAAATATTTATTCAGACACTGCAATGCTCCCAATGCTGCCAAAACAGAACCATTCATTCGTATTCTTTTTTGTTCTACTGAGTTATTTAACTCATCCAAAGCTCCAGCAAAAATAGGCGTTGGATATAAAATATATTGAGCTATATAACACACACTAAATAAGATGGCCAACATCAAAATACATTTTTCCACTTGCTGTATAGTATACTGTCTAGTATTCATAAAAAAATAAAAGAACAAAAAATAAATACCAGATGAAGCACCAATAGTCTTAATTATTGGCTGATGCCTAAAAATAAAGCAAGAAATGATAGAGATAGAAAGACCTATAGCAATAAATAATATCCCTCGCCCAAACATCAACTGCTTATATTTTATAACTGAAGACACGGAAAAAAAGCAAAGTATTATAAATAATAAAGTCCCTCTGCCAGAAAAATTCAAAGCATTGATTCCAAAAAAATGCAAGTAAATTAAAGTAATAAAAACAAGACCAAGAGTTCTTTTCTCCATTATTATAAAAAAAATATTCTTACTATATGTCTTTTCAATACAGAATATAGGCGCATTCTCCAATTGGTTTTGATATATTTTCGACTTACATAAGAAAAGCCATACTTAATAAAATCATTTTTAAATTTCTCGCTTAATGGAGATAATTCTGTCGGTTTCTCCAATTGAGGTTGTAAACACTGAGCTATCGTAATTTTAATGCTATTTATGCTTTCACCTATATAATCAAACCACTCTTTACCTTTTAGAGTATTAACCAACAGTAATGAAACACCTTTATTATCACCATTCAAATTTTTATCTATCTTCTCCCATCCCCAAAAATCAGCTAATGTTATATCTGAAGGTCTATGGATATTTGTAAAATGGCATCTTCCACATGCTGGTCTAAGCATCAAACTTTTATAATAAAGAGCTGTATATGTATAAGCAGATATATATTTATCTCCAAAATTAAAAGACTCCTTATGCTCCCCCCAACCAAATTTTTCTTTATCTCTAAAATTTACTTTTGTAATTTCAAGTCCATACTTATTTTCCATATAATCTAAATAACTATGCCATACAGCGGGAGATGGCACTCCATGACATATAATATCAATAAGATAAAGTTTTTTACGCAACTTATCCCCTACATAAGAATTTAACCCTGAAGTTTGACATGGCGTTCCTGAAAATAAAACCAATAATCCATTTTTTAAATCATTCTTCACTTGACGAAATATTGTATTCATATCGCTTTGGACATATTTACTTCCCTTAAACTCATTTCGTTCTTCTTTAGTTGCTGCACGCTTATGTACGACCCGAAAGTGCTCAGTATATCCCACTCCATAAACAATACCTCCTTGTTCCAATACCCAATCAGACAAAGCAATAAAAGCAGCGCCACTCCGGCTTGTATTTATCTCTTTGATACTCTTATGACGAACAGCATAAGTCAAAGGTTCTCCTAAATTTAAACCTGTATCATAATGAGAATTAAAAGCACACACTTTTTCACATAATCCACATTCCACACATTTATTCTTATCTACTTTAGGATATAAAAAGCCAAGTGCATCGGGAACCATTTTAATAGCATCATGAGTACAAATACTATTACAAGCTGTACATCCACAACAATCTGCTAAATTATTTATCTGTATCATTTTTTTTTAATTTCATACATATTTGTTCAAATTTCTCTATTATATACTGTCTTTCGCGACTATTGCATCCGACACAAAATATAGTGATCAATGTACATATAATAGTTAACGCACTGCTACATAAAAAGAAAAGAAATGATTCTGGCAACCAATAAACAAACAATACCGGAAATATAAAAGCTATTATTGTAACCATTACTACATTCAAATAAACACTTTTCAAATAAGCAATAAAAGAAAGCCCTATCATACCACGGAGCAAATACAAACGTGCTACCAAACAACATTGTGATATGCAAATAGCCACAATCAAAACTGTTTGAGGCATACAACCCATTTTAAGTAAGATATAAGACAAAGGTAGATTTACAAGTTGTAAACCACCTACTATAATCTGATAATTTTTGATATTTCCAGTCGCTAACATCGTAGTTATCAATGGAGTTGAAATAGACTCACTCATAGCAAAAATTAATACTAACTGAACAAACGATACCGTATAATCGGGTACAATATTCAACCAAATCGCTAATATATAATGAGTATTCACCAATATAGGTAGTGACAATATCAAAAGCATGTAATAGGAGAATCGTGCACCTTTAAATATTAAAGTCATCATATATTGATTTTCTCCTCTTGCATAAGATTTTGTAATCTGTGGATTCAAAGCAGTCATAAAATTTACTACAAATTGCTGTACTGCACCACTCACCTGAAATGCTATTCCCCGTGCTGCATTTACAGCCGGACCACAAAATAAATTTATTATGATATTTCCTCCTTGATCCCTCAATATAGCAGAAGACGCCCCAATAAAATTCCATCCGGCAAAATTAAACATTTCTTTTAGCAAATATTTATCAAATACAAAATGATAAGTACATTCTTCAAAATACCTTCTACAATACCCTCCATAAACTAAACGAACAATAAAAGCAACAACACACATCAATATAGCATAGAATACCAATTTATCTATAGGAGAAATAATTATGAGAAAGGCTATAGCTAGTTTACCACCAGCTTCAAGTATACCAATATATGCAAATACAGACATTTTTTCATGAGCTATAATAATAGCATTATATGGTATACTTACCAAATTAATTACAAATGTAATGATAGAAAACTGTAAAACCCAATTAGCAGCAACTATACGCTCATCAGGAATATTCATTTTTGTATTAAGAAACCATACTCCTATTGTTTCAGCAACTAATACAATCAAAAATCCAAGTACACATTGGATAGTAACAGAAGAAGAAAATATTTTTTTTAATTTTCCTATATTATTTGTTCCAAGTTCATACATAATAAATCTTGTAATAGCAGCAGACAGTGATCCTGAAAGCATGCTAAACATAGCCACTATTCCACCTACAACATTATAAATGCCAAAGTCTTCTACACCTAAGGAATTCAACACTACACGACTTGTATAAAGGCTTACAACCATCATAAAAAACATACGGAAATAGAGTAATAATGTATTTTTAGCTATACGACTATTATTAGAAGATGTATCTAGCATAAAATAAATAAGTCAATAGGAATATTTATTATCTATTCCTTTAAATTCTTACTACAATGATATCTATTGAAAAGTAGATAAAATATTTTCAAGATATCAATACTTAATATTTCTATTCTTCCTTAAAATCAAGGAAATAATTTTAGTTTATACAATAAACAGCAGATCGAATAAGGATTTAGAACACTGATTCTCAATTATTTGAATTTCATTCTATTTCTAGCATTCTTTTTCCAATTATTCACTTTATCTTAATACGTTAAGCAATAACAAAAGAGTATCTTTCTATACGACTTTCAAACACCATATTTCTATTTTTACAAACAGAATTCCACAGATACAAGCATCAAGAAGATATTGTTTCATAATTCAATCTCCCTATTTGAAGTTCTCGCACCACGTATATCCTCAACAACCTCATCTGCTGTACGATTATCTTCCCATCGTCCGGCAAATTCTGAAGTCCAATTTAGAGCATCTAGCGTATTATCCTCGACTAGTAAGGAAGCAGAGAACTGTTTCATTGATCCTAACTCAATATCAGAGTCTATTTTTTTCAACATATCCATTGAATATTTTTTTTCTGAGAAAAAAATGTAATATTTAGCTATCACAAAAAACATAAAGCCAAATACTACTCCGGCTTCTGACTAAGCAATTGAACAGTTTCGGTAAATTCTGCAATGACAGAGGTTAGTTTAAGATTATCAAGGCGGACAATAATCGCTGCATAATTCGGTATTCCTTCAGCATCTCGAATATCAGCAGACATAAAAACAAAATCGGACTTACGCAATGAAGAATTAAACCAAATTTCGAAAAGACGATTACGCATTCCCTGTTTACTGTCCCCTGTTTCACAGATATATAATAAGGTTGTATTGGAACATTCAAAAAACTCATAAACGATAGCCATTATCGTTTGTTTCATTTTAGAATCTCGTGGCGACTTTTTATTATTGGTATTGGCTATAATGAACTGATACGACTCATCACTAAGCATCAGTTCATCTTCAAGGAAACTGACATTATAAGTTACTCCAAAATCCGTAACAAACTGAAAGGACATTGAACCTTCAGAAGCAGTTACCACATAAGGAGAATGAGAATTAATACGATCAAGGTTAAGGTCTACCATACTTCAAAATAGGTAGCTTCCTGCCCTGTACGTTTCTTGAAATCCTCTTTCATTTTTTTTTCCAGCTCCTTAACATATTCACGCTTTAATTTCCTTGCTTCTTCCAATCTCCGAAGGGCATCTTCGCGTGTCATTTTTTTAGTGCTTTCCTTTTCCATATTTCCTTGAATATTAATATTATTCACATACAAAGATAAGCAAAAATATTAATTATCCTATTCCAGCATTTTTTTTAACTCACAACTTCATCCAATACTTACCCTATTTCCATTTCAATGCCTCAACCACCGATCATAATCAGCCAACCGGTTGATCAGCTGCTGCTTACTCTTTTTCGGCTTTTCCTCTTTCTTCCACGGATCAACCGCCTCGTGCGCCAAATGATAATAGATACTGCTATCTGTACAACCATAAAGTGTAACCACAGCAAGTGCACGCGACTGCTCCGCCTTGACGAGAGGAAGCATCGTCTGCATAACGCCAACCAGCTTTGCCGCCTCTTCTTCCATACCCAATATAGTATAAGCCGGCAGTAAAATGGCATAAAGCTTGCAACGCATCACATCCGTATCCATCCGGAGATTGCCATATTCCTTCAACGCCTTAGTAGCCAGGGAACGATCTTCCTCACTCACCCCCTCCGCACTGTGATAACGCTGAAGAGCACTGTGCAAACCATTCAACGTACAGCCATTGTCCAGACGGGTATATACATGCTTGTCCTCATCATTCAGGGCAATTACCTCATACTCACCCGGCATCACACGCAGCAGCGGAACCCACATCCAGTTCTCCACACATACCATCACATCCTTTCGCCCGGCTCCCGGCTGAATGACAACAGTCGCCTCCACCCCCTTAAACCGTCCCTCGATAATGCGTATCCGGTCGCCCTTGCGCAAACCATCCGGCTGGGGTATATAAACAGGAAGTGTATTGGAATAAGAACGGGCCACCCACTGCAAATTCTCCATTGCGGCATCGGAAAGGTAGGGGAAATACTCCCGCTTCCGTTCCCTCACCCGAGGCAGGAAACTGAGCACAGGAAAACGTTGCATCAACTGGAAAACATCACGCTCGGAGGCACGGACAAACACATAGTTGAAGAGTAAAGGACGCTGGGTATTGACGAATTTGCCGTCTATACGCTTCACTTCCTGATAGGAAGGAGCAAAAAAGCCGAATGAGGGCTCGCCTGCCTGTATGCGCCGGTCCTGCTCCCGTTGCAAACCGCGCACTCCTCCCCGATGGCAATCGGGAAGCGACAACACATACCAACGCACGGCATTGTTATTCCGCAAAGCTTCCAACGCTTCGGGAGATGCCACAGAACGCTTCGGTTTATCGAACTGATGGAATAGCTTTTTCATGAGGTTTATCGTCAGAAATCCACGCTGACCGATACTGGAAGACCATATCAGCGCAGTGTTTATAACTGGCTGATAAATAGTATTTTACACAGATTTCATTTTGTATTTCTGAAATCTTTTATTTGTTGTTTCTTTCGTCCGAAGACGTCTTTTCTGTCTGCTTTTTATAGACATGTTTATACCCTCAAAAAAGGTTCTTTACCCTTTATATAAAAGGAATTTAGAAACTTTTTGAGGGCACAAAGATACACTATAATTGTGTATTACACAATAAAAGCGCTTAAAAAATAGGAAAACTTACTTTTGATAAGAAAATATCAGAAGATATTTTTAATTATCTTTTTCAGCCTTCTCTGACCTATACGCTTTTAACAATTCTTTTACAGCCTGCATTCTATGTTTCAATTCCAACTCTGCATGACGAGAACTTTCACGTGCAGACATCGCAACCTGCTCCATCAGCGCATGAAGTTGAGCATCCGTAGGTTCTTCTAATGAATTAAGCCGATAAGTATTCAATTCCATCATTAAATATCTTTATATTGAGATAGGAACAAAGATAAACTTTTTATTTGAACGATACAAGTTCTTACCTCGGTTTGTTCATTTCACACTCCATCGGAGAGCTCTCCTTGCATCAGAACGTCATCATCACCATAAACCGAACGCCCCATTTATACGAAGACTATCATTACTGCACGCAAAAGCCTTTTCTTGCCTAATATCACGACAAGTCTTTTCTTAAAGTCTTTAATAATAGAATATCTTTTTTTATTTCGGATATTTCGTCATACTCTTCAAAAGCCAAAACGGGTTTAAGAATGTTTTGCTCAAAATCGACAGCCGTATCCTCGCATAATTTTGAACCCATAGACACCAAAGAATTATACAAACAATGTCCTCGGACATACAGATAGGCATTCTCTTTTTTCATTCCTAGAGTGGCATAATAAGCAGATTCCTTATTGAAATCAAACCCACAATTGTCTATTATGTCTTTTGTTTTTTCTAAAAGTTGAAAGGACAAACGCTCTAAAAATTGCTTGCCATTACTTTGCTCATCCTCTTTTCTATATTGCAGTGATATGCATTGTCTGAATCTGTCCCGATTAAAAGATGTAAGTCCATTTCTTTCTTGATAGAGCATCAATAAAAAAGGTTCATACACGATAGCAGAATATTGTTCCAAAAATAAGGTGAAGTCAAATCCGTTTTGTTTATGATCAGTAAAAGAACGCTGTAGTTTGGCGGCAAAAGCACAATGATTCTCCCATGAATAGGTATAGGTCTGCAAAATTCCATCGACAGCCGATATATCCTCTCCAGCCAGACGGCGCAAGTCACTGTCAATACAAATAAAAAACTTCTGAGAAAGAAATCCTTTATATTTTAAACATTGAGCACACCCTGCCGTACGGTTTCCCTTCTCATTCATCGTAGCAGGCTTGAATTTATAACGTCCGGGACGATATTTAAGCAAAAGTTGTTCCCAAAACCATATATCGTCTTTATCCTCTACATGAACAACCGAATCCACCTTGTATAATAAGGTAGATGCCGCCAATCGTTTGGCCACATCCTTAAAAAACACATGCTTGTCCACCGCCATCACCGGTCCTCCAAATCTTCTATGAAGATAATTTTATCCTCCCAGCCATTGACGAAAATATTGGGAGAATGAGTGGTCAAAATCAACTGGCATTGAGGGTTCAACAGACGTAATTTTTCTATCAGTTTGTCCTGCCAGCCAATATGCAGGGAGATTTCCGGTTCATCCATCAGTAGAACATTAGGCTTCTCTTCTTGCAGAAAAACCGTAGTCAGAATTAATAAGATTTGTTTTTCACCGGAAGACAATTGTTCCAATTGTATTTTATCCTCCGTTATGACTTGCATTCCTTCTAATCTTTTAATCAAGAACACAAGACTATTACTTTGGGGATCAATGGAAATTTCCTTGTTCGTCTCTCCTAAAAAAGAATTCACGACCTGAAAGTATGTTTCAATCCGTTTCCTTATCTTATCTGCCTCCTGCGGAAAATTCAGCATTTTCATACGATAATCAAAGAAAGAAGTGCCCTCTCCGTTCTGGTTGATAATGTTTTTCAAATCTTGAAGCAAGATACTTTCGGTCTTTTTTTTCGCGTTGGCGGGAATGTCGAAAGAACGGATATAGGTAACCGGACTGGATATTGCATTTCCGCTCAACGATTCGGCTATTTCCTTTTTAGTCTTTTGACCGGTATAATAATCGTGTATCAAATTCAGCAAGGTCGTTTTACCACTGCCATTGATGCCGACAAGGATATTCACATCATTGTTCAAGTCTGCCCAGTGAAGATTTATTCTTCCCCACATCCTGACCACTTGAAACCGTTGAATATATTTATATGCAATTTCCATAAAAATGTTTTTTTATACACAAAGCTACTATTTTTTCAGCTAACAGGCAATTAATTATTTAGGAAACATTCACCGATTCCCCGAAAAGAGCATCTCTCCTTGCATCAGAACGTCATCATCACCATAAACCGCACGCCCCATTTGTTCGCATCGGGATGATCCAGATAATTCAGACGGCGGACATAGTCTATGTGCAATATCTTGAAAATATTGTGAATACCCACAGAGCATTCCATGTACGGGGTCTTCGGGTCCATCACAAAGCTGGTAGGACGTCCGTCACGGGTCGGGAACAGGAAGAGCTCGCTGTCACCCGGATGCTTCATCGGATTGTTCTTGTCGGTTAAATGACCATACAGCATCTTGAAGCCGATAGCCTCACGCCACTTCAGTTTTTTCAGCAAAGGAATACGGTTGAAAATCTTACCGTTCAAATCCCACGATACATCCAGAGAGGCGTAACGGTCGTTCAGGAACTCCATATTATTAATCAAGTTGAAAGTCTCGCGCTGCAGGATATAGGACAAGTTGGCCGCCGGCATGATCAGCAACGGGAACGGAACTTTGTTCCACTGCGCACCGCCTTTCACGAACATGTCGATCTTACCCCATGACGAGAACCAGAAACGCTTGTACAGCCCGATCTCTGTCAAGTTATAGTTATACTCTCCGCCCAGCACGCCCTTGAAACCGGCCGTGTGCGACAGCGTAAATACCGGAGCGTCAAAAGAAACCGGAATACGGCGTTGCTTGGTATTGACAAATGTCTCACCCGGAGCGTAACGGAAGGCCAGGGAGGCTTCCATGGTCTGAATCTCAGGAACCAACGTTTTCTGGTCATCATTGGTTATATAGGCCAGACCGCCGGTAGGCTCGTCTGTGCTGTGTTTCACTTCCACCGTGGTCTTCAGGCCAAACTGTGTCTCGTTCTCATACTTCAAGGCGATATTCCGCACGTAGGACATCTGGTCTACCGTAGAAGTCTTGAAAGATACGAACACGTTGTCTTTATCTGTCTTCAGGAACTTATCCGTGGGAGACATCACATCATACTGATAGCTGAACGTGATGGAGTTCTTCGGGAACTCGCGCGGCAGGTATTCCTTCTTGTTGAAAGAGTATTCCACCTCACCCATATACTTGGAACGATGATCCTTGAATCCGTAAGCGTAATATCCCTTGAAGAACAGATGCGGATTCAGGTTGGCCGTGGTCTGCGCGCTCATACGCAGACGCAATCCGTCGATATAGTTATTGGAGATCATGGTGTTTACCGGACCGATATCTACCTTGCTGGGATGCTCCTTGGTCCCGGTTTCCACAAAGTTCTCGATAAACGCCTTCAATACAAAAATCACATATTTGAATCCCGGCATCTGCTCCAGACGCTTTACCAGCATATCCATAGAACTCTCGGTCTGCGTAAGCGGAACCGGCCGGTATTGATTCCAGAAATCGTCTCCGCGCATCATGGCGTCCGCCTCTTTGATCTCGGCCCCCTTACGCTTGAAAAGTTGCTGCGGAAGCTCATCGAAGGCATAATCAGAGTAACGGGTAGTCCTTCGTATCTGGAATCCTTGCATGATCTTCATCAAGGTCATCTCCACAATCATGTCATCGGTTTTCAACACCCACTCCCCATTGGGCAATTGCTCGAACTCCTGAATAATATCCATATTGTCTACAAAGTTCACCCCCGATTTCTTGGGCAGGTTCATTGTACATTTCTTCACCGTATAAGACGAGTCGGCCAATACGTAAAGATGCCCCGTAAAACCGAAGTCCTGCGAGTTATTGGGAACGAAGGTGAGATGGAAACACTTGTCCTTGTCCACGAATGTGGTGTCCATAATGTAAAACTTATAAAAAGAGATGGCATCACTGGACGAAATAGGGCTGATGAAAGGATACTGCAACAGACGGATATCATTGTCGTAAATATTCACATCCGTAAATACATCCTTCAGCACCGTGCTCAGCATATCTCCCGTTGCAAACAGCTCGTTCACCCCCGTAGAGCTCATTCCTTTGATAATGGTCTTCTCACTCTTGGGATGTTTACGGTAAATTTTCTGCGAAGCGGTCTCGTCCACCGAAATAGGAAGGATGAATTTATTGGTTTCCTCACAAAGTTCGATCTGGTCTTTCAGGAAAGGCATCTTTTTATACATGCCTTTTTCCAGCATCTCGGGAGTCACATCATTCAGTGACATCGTGATCTTCTGATACTTATTGTACTGATAGTAATCGTTCTCGCTCAACTTATTATTCTTTTTATGAGCGATCACCTTCTTCATCAGTTCCACTGCCGGATTATTCTTACGGGAGTATTTCTCTCGTTTGGGCTTCACCACCACTTCGTCCAGCATGATATCATCCGGTCTCATCCTCACATTCAGGTTCTTGGTGACGCCGGGAATTATATTCACCACTTTTGTTACATATCCCACCGCCGAAAAGGTGAGTTTATTCCAGCCTTTACGGGTTTCGACCTTATAATTTCCATCATTATCGGTAATACTTCCTACGCCTTTTCCTTCATAAAAGACTGACAAGTAGGGTATGGGTTCATTCGTCAATGAGTCTGTTACAACGCCTTGTATATTTTGAGCTGACACCGAAATGCAGCATCCTAATAACAAAAATAGTAGAAACGACTTGATATATTTTGTCTTCATTCTTTTCACCGCTATTTTTATGAGGAAACAAAGTTAAGCATTAACTTAAAAGAAAGTTGCTAATATAAGCTAATAAATACAGAAATCTTACATATTGACCAATAAATAGGTGAAATTTAACACCGGAAGAACCATTATGCAGCAAATAAAAAAGGGGTCTTTTCACAAAGCCCCCTTTTTAAGTTTTCAATAGGTATTAGTTTTTTTTTTAAGGTAAAAAGATTGTTTTCAGGATAACGATGCAAATATCGAGCCTTTTTTTAAACCAGCCAAATAAAAAACTATGCCATACAACATGTTTTTAGATTTTTCTGTCTTTTTTGGCAGATTATTATTCAAAATGATCTTTATCGGCCTCATTATATATACAAAGGTAGCAAAAATATAGACTAAAACAGCATTTTAATGAGTTTTTTCTTTTCCCAAGAAATGTCCATCTACCTTATCGCGATGTTTCAGCACCTTTGCATCGATGAAGAAAACAATTTCTTCGGCGATATTGGTTATATGGTCTCCGGCACGTTCCAGCTTACGGATAACGGTGCCGAGTTCCAGGCAAGTCAGGAAATTATCGGGGTGTGTTTCCAGATATTTTGTAAGGACGGCAGGAGCAGCCGCATTGATTTCGTCCAGCAAATTATCTTTACTGAATACATTGAGGGCTAACTCCAGATTTTCTTCATTCAACGCGTTCTTGGTCATTTCGAGCATACCGAGCACTTGTCTCAGCATCTCTTCTATACGCAGGCTGTGGAGCAGTTCACTATCCAGCACGGTTTCCTCGCTTCTCACCACAAAACGGGCTATGCCTTCGGCAAAATCTCCCAAACGCTCCAAATCACTGTTTATCTTGAACATGGCCAGCACAAAACGCAGGTCAATGGCTACCGGATTGTATAGAGCGATAGTGTCCTCTACATCACTGTCTATTTTCAACTCGAACGCATTCACCCTTTTCTCACGGACAATGACTTGCTGTGCCTGGTCACGGTTAAAGGTCAGCACAGCCTCTCCTGCCCTGTCCAGCTGATTGTAAACCAATGTCCACATCTCGTTCACTTCCTTCTTCAGTGATACAAGTTCTGATTCTATAAATTTCACCATATTCTTAATTCTTGTTTTGTTTATCATTATTTCTTTCACCGCAGATTGCGCAGATTCACACTGATTTTAATTTTCCGGACAGAAGAATAAAAAGACAAATCCGTACCATTAGATCTGAAAAGCAAGCAAGCCCGCATCGGGTTGTGGCACATCAGTTCCAGCTTTATCTTATCTCCCATCTGTGCAACGCTGTGATGAATGCTTTACCCGAAACGCCCTGTAATATAATTCTGGGTCGCTTCCTTGCCCGGATTCGTAAATATTTTCTTCGTATCATCATATTCCACCATATTGCCCATATAGAAGAAGGCTGTCTTGTCACTGACACGCGCGGCCTGCTGCATGTTGTGGGTGACAATAACGATGGTATATTCTTTCTTCAGCTCATGAATCAACTCTTCTACCTTGGCTGTAGAGATAGGGTCCAGTGCCGAAGCCGGTTCATCCATAAGCAGAACCGAAGGAGATACAGCCATGGCACGGGCTATGCACAACCGCTGCTGCTGACCACCGGACAGGGCAAACGCAGACTCTTTCAACTTATTCTTCACCTCATCCCACAATGCGGCTCCTTTCAAGGTTTCCTCCACCCTGTGGCGGATAAACTCATTGTCTTTCACCCCATTTACCCGAAGCCCGTAGGCCACATTCTCGAAAATGCTTTTCGGGAACGGGTTGGGACGCTGAAAGACCATCCCTACGCTCTTGCGCAACTCGTCCACCTGCACGGACTTGTCGTATATATTTCTCCCGTCAATCAAAATCTCCCCCTCCAGACGAGAGCCGGGAATGAGGTCGTTCATGCGGTTGAACAGACGGAGGAAGGTGGACTTGCCACAGCCGGACGGGCCTATGAAAGCCACCACCGATTTCTCTTCAATCGTCATGCTTATATCTTTCAGTGCCTGAAAATCACCATAGAAAAAATTTACATGTTTTGCATCTATCTTATTCATATTCTTAATGTTTTAATAATTTGCTGATTTGTCTATGTGCTAATGTACCAATGTCCGTGCGGTACACAGCGCAACCCATCGGCACATCGACAAATTATTAATTCGTTTTTACTTTGTTGGAAAAATACCGGCGGAGTGCATTTGCCAACAGGTTTATAATTAAAATAATAAGGATCAGTACCAACGCCGTACCGTATGCCAAAGGAAGCTGTGACTCCATATCTGTTCCGCTGGTAGAAATCACATAAAGGTGATAAGGCAATGCCATACATTGGTCCAGAATGCTATGCGGCAGTTGCGGCAGGAAGTAAGCGGCACACGTAAACAAGATGGGCGCCGTTTCACCCGATACACGTCCCAAAGCCAGAATCAGTCCGGTAATGATGTTGGGCATCCCCATAGGCAGAATCACATGCCAGATGGTTTGCAGCTTGGTCGCGCCCAAAGCCAGACTCCCTTCACGGAAGCTGTCGGGAATCGCCTTCAAGGCTTCTTCGGTGGTGCGTATCACCAAAGGTACACAAAGCAATCCCAACGTCAAAGAACCGGCCAGGATGCTGTCGCCGAACCCCATGTATTTCACAAACAGTGCCATACCAAACAAACCGAACACAATGGACGGAATACCGCTCAGGTTATTGGTCATCATCCGGATAAAGCGGACCAGCTTGCCTTTCGGCGCATACTCGTTCATATAAATGCCACTCATCACTCCCACCGGAAAAGCGAACAGCGCACTGCCCGCCATCAGATAAAAAGTACCTACAATGGCCGGCCATATACCGCCACCCGTCATGCCGTCACTGGGCGCCGTGGTCAGAAACTCCCAGCTGATTACTCCTATACCTTTATATATAATAAAACCGAGAATGGCAAACAGAATGAGGACAATACTATAACTTAACAGTTTGAAAATGCCGAATGCCAGCCATTGCGAACGTCTTTTACGCGCCCCTTGCCCGACAGGGAAAACATCTTGCTTCATATCTTAAATACTTAATTAATCATTTGTCAATCTATCCATATACCCATTGGTGCGCTGTGTGCCGCATAATCATTAGCACACCGGCAAATCAGTACATTATTTATTTGTTCTTGATGAAATATATTCTACACTAAAGTTGATAAGCATCGTGATGAAAAACAACACTACTCCCAACAGGAACAGGGCTTCATAGTGCGCGCCGCCGGCAGGAGCCTCTCCCAGTTCCGCTGCAATAGTCGCCGGAATGGTACGGAGCGGTTCCAGAATAGTGGTGGGTATCACGGCCGCATTTCCTGTAACCATCAGCACCGCCATCGTCTCGCCTATGGCACGTCCGATGCCCAGGACAACGCCCGAAGTGATTCCGGAAATGGAAAACGGAATCACCACCTTATATATAGTCTGCCAACGGGTAGCACCCAATGCCAGACTGGCTTCGCGCATGGCACGGGGACAATTCCGCATCGCATCCTCGCTCACGGTAATGATAGTGGGGAGTGCCATGATAGCCAAAACAATACTTCCGGCCAATCCGGTCTCGCCCACAGGCAGATTAAAGACTTTCTGAATAAGCGGTACGATGACTATCAACCCAAAGAAACCGTAGACCACGGACGGAATACCACTGAGCAATTCAATAACCGGCTTCAGAAAACTACGGGTCCGATGGTCGGCCACCTCGGACATATACACCGCCACCGACAAGCCGAAAGGCAAAGCGAACAGGATGGCAAAGAAACTCACCCAAAGCGTACCCGTAATCAAAGGAAGAAATCCGAACTGAGGGGCGGGAGTAGCCGTAGGGAACCATTCCTTTCCGGCAAAAACCTCGTCAAAAGAAATAGACTCGTCTTTCAGCAGGTGGCCCGGAAAATCCTTCTCTATAAACTTGGAGGGAACAAAGGCGATGATGCCTGGATTACCGGCAACGATCTCGCCGATGCACCGGGGGGCCTTCTCGTATTCGGCTCCCAACTCTTCCTCCGAGAAATAGGAAGTGATATCCTCCAACCGGAAAACTTTAACCTCCGCGTCCGGTCCTCCCAGCTCTTTCCAGTTGGTAATCTCTTCGTCAAAAACGTCTTTTATTTGTGCCGCACTCAGTTCCTGCACCGGATTGGCTTTATTCACCGCCAGCACATATCCCTCTTCTATGACTTTTTTATTAAAAAGTCCCAAAGCTTCCGCAAACAAGAATACGACAATCAGCAAAATAGTAATGCTTGTTACAAAACCGCTGCAAGTCAATATTCCTTCTACAATCTTTTCCCAAACTCGTTTCATACAGTTTTAGTCTTCTATTTTAATAACCGATGCAAAAAAAGCCTCTTTATATTAAGGTGATATGAAAGAAACTTGAAGTATTTGCTACAATTATATTACAAACTTATTACAAGCAAAGACAATCCTGATCTTATTGCCATTTTCCCGCAAGGGCGGATTCAATCCACCCTTGCCGGCGAATATTGCCCGTAACAGAATCGTAACACACCAGTAAAACAAATGACACAAGAAAACGTTTCTTTTGCACACGAATTAATATAAGAACTTATGAATCAATTAAAAGCTCTATTTCTTTTTATTCTATTGGCTTGTAGTCTGAATATTACCGCACAACGCATAAAAGGCAGTGACACGGTGTTGCCTGTGTCACAGGAAACAGCCGAGATTTTCATGAAAGATGATCCCGACCGGCGGGTAACCGTCACCGGCGGGGGAACCGGAGTGGGGATTTCCGCCCTGATGGACAACACGACAGATATCGCTATGGCTTCCCGTCCCATCAAATTCAGCGAAAAGATGAAACTGAAAGCCGCCAAACAGGAAGTGGAGGAGGTAATCATAGCGTATGATGCCCTGGCCGTCATTGTAAACCCGTCCAACCCTGTCAGCCAACTGACACGCCAGCAACTGGAAGCCATATTCCGCGGCAAGATAACCAATTGGAAGCAACTGGGAGGACCCGATATGAAAATTATTGTCTATTCCCGCGAAACCTCTTCGGGAACTTACGAATTTTTCAAAGAAAGCGCCCTGAAGAACAAGAACTACATGAGCAGCAGCTTGTCCATGCCCGCCACCGGAGCCGTGATCCAGTCTGTAAGCCAGACCAAAGGCGCTATCGGCTATGTGGGACTGGCCTACTTGTCCCCCCGGGTGAAAGCCATCGCCGTTTCCTACGACGACGGCAAGCACTATGTACTGCCCAGCCTTGAAAACGGAAAGAAGAAACTTTACCCCGTAGTACGCCCTCTTTATTACTATTACAACGTAGCCAATAAGGAAAAAGTAACCCCGTTCATCGACTATATCCTGTCGCCCCAGGGGCAAAATATTATAAAAAACGGTGGATATATTCCTGTGAAATAAAGGATATCCCAAAAAGAATGCGTACTTTTGCAGCAAAAGTGTAAAATTGATATCACAATGACTGAAATGAACGCTACAGAAGCTACAGAGAAGAAAAGTCTGAACTTCATTGAACAGGCAGTTGAGAACGACCTGAGAGAAGGTAAAAACGGAGGGAAAGTACAAACCCGCTTTCCGCCCGAGCCGAACGGCTACCTGCACATCGGTCATGCCAAAGCCATCTGTCTGGATTTCGGGATAGCTGCACGCTATGGTGGCGTATGTAACCTGCGTTTTGACGACACCAACCCGACCAAAGAAGATATGGAATACGTGGAAGCCATCAAGGAGGACATCCAATGGCTCGGATTCCAGTGGGGAAACGAATATTATGCATCCGACTACTTCCAGCAATTATGGGATTTCGCCGTCAATCTGATAAAGGAAGGAAAGGCTTATATAGACGAACAGAACTCCGAACAAATCGCGGTACAAAAAGGCACTCCCACCCAACCCGGAACCGAGAGTCCTTACCGCAACCGTCCCATCGAGGAAAGCCTGGAACTGTTCAACAAAATGAACAGCGGTGAAATAGAAGAAGGCAAAATGGTGCTCCGTGCCAAAATAGACATGGCAAGCCCCAACATGCACTTCCGCGACCCTATTATTTATCGTGTGGTAAAGACTCCGCACCACCGTACAGGCGAAACCTGGAAAGCATACCCCATGTATGACTTCGCACACGGACAGAGCGACTATTTTGAAGGAGTGACCCATTCGCTGTGTACCCTGGAGTTCGTACCCCACCGTCCGTTGTACGACCTGTTCGTGGACTGGGTAAAAGAGGGTAAAGATCTGGACGACAACCGTCCTCATCAGTATGAGTTCAACAAACTGAACCTGAACTACACCTTGATGAGCAAGCGTAACCTGCTGATTCTGGTAAAAGAACATCTGGTAAACGGTTGGGACGACCCCCGTATGCCGACTCTCTGCGGTTTCCGCCGTCGCGGCTACTCGCCCGAGTCCATCCGCAAATTTGTAGACAAGATAGGTTATACCACTTACGATGCCCTGAATGACTTCGCCCTGCTGGAAAGCGCTGTCCGCGAAGACTTGAACAGCCGTGCCACCCGTGTATCGGCAGTCATCAATCCGGTGAAACTGATCATTACCAACTATCCCGAAGGACAGGTGGAGGAAATGGAAGCTGTCAACAACCCGGAAGATCCGTCGGCAGGCACACACACCATCGAATTCAGCCGCGAACTGTGGATAGAACGCGACGACTTCATGGAAGATGCCCCGAAGAAATATTTCCGTATGACTCCGGGACAGGAAGTGCGTCTGAAAAGCGGATACATCGTGAAATGCACAGGCTGCAAGAAAGACGACAACGGCAACGTGGTGGAGGTATACTGCGAATACGATCCCGACAGCAAAACAGGTATGCCGGGCAGCAACCGCAAAATCAAAGGTACCATCCACTGGGTAAGCTGCGCACACTGTCTGCCTGCCGAAGTACGCCTGTACGACCGCCTGTGGAAAGTGGAGAACCCGCGTGATGAGATGGCCGCCATCCGCGAAGCAAAGAACTGCGACGCACTGGAAGCCATGAAAGAAATGATCAACCCCGACTCGTTGAATATATTAACCAACTGCTATGTAGAGAAATATCTGGCCGATGCCAAGCCGCTGGATTACTTGCAGTTCCAGCGCATCGGTTATTTCAATGTAGACAAAGACTCTACACCGGAACATCTGGTGTTCAACCGCACCGTATCTTTAAAAGATACCTGGAGCAAAATCAATAAATAAAAACAAGCTTATGAACTACGACATGTCTTCTTACTTTGAAGACCCGGAATTTAAAGAAGCATTGGCAAAATACGAGGGTATGGTGGAAAGCCATACCCCCGCTTATTTTGAAGCTGATGAATTGATCGATATCGCCGAATATTACGCCTCAAAAGGAAGACATAAAGACGCTGACAAGGCCATAGACCTTGCAATCCAATTGCACCCCGATAACACGGACGCCCTGATTTTCCGGGCACGTTCCTTGATGCTGCTAGGAAAAAAAGAAGAAGCCCAAATGGTGATGCAGCTCATCAACAACCCTGCCGACCGTGAATTCAGATTCTTGCAAGCCGACCTGCTGATAGAGGAGGAACACATGGAAGAGGCCGATGAGATATTACAACAACTGGCCATGGACGAGGAGTATGAACTGGATACGCTGCTGGACATCATTCTGAACTACGTTGACGTCAACCAGAAAGAATACGCCAAGAAGTGGATCGACTGCCTGTTTGCCCATTTCGACATGCAAACCCTGCCGGAAACCAACCAACGTCTTCGCGACGTGCTGTGCGATTATTACAGTACTTTCAACAAACCGGACTTGGCTATCCCTTACCTGAACATGACCCTGAACGAGTTCCCCTATTCCGTTCAGCATTGGAATGAACTGGGTAAATGCTATCTGCAACAAGAGCAATACGAAAACGCGCACGAGGCTTTCGATTTCGCATTAGCCATTGATGAAAACAACACAGAGACATTGACCTTGAAAGCATTCCTTTACAGCCAGACAGCAAATATCAAGGAATCTATCAACTATTATCTCCGTTTGGAAAAGGCGACAGAGAAGAAGCCTCCCGTTTATATGGCATTGGCCGGTCTCCACTTCGAGATGAAGGATTACGAAACCGCCATGAAGTATACACAAAAGCTGTTAAAACAGAAACAGGAGATTACTGCATTCGAGCTAACCGATATATATAGCATCGCAGCCCTCTGTCATGTAGCCCTGGGGCATCCTGAAGAGGGATATATGTATCTGGACCAAGTGCTGAAGCAGAACGGGAACGATGCGGAAACACGTATCTATGCCGGACAGTTTTTCACGATAATGGCAGGCAGCAAGGACATCAGCGAGGAGGAAAGAAAGAACAATATCGACAAGGCCGAGGAACAATTCAACCTCGCCCTGGAATTCACCCCGAAAGAGGAACGGATGGATATTTTGTTCAAAATCGGCTCCAAATACTTCGATGAACATCTCTTTGAATATGCCAACCGGTATTTTGAGCAAATAAACAAAGAATTTCCCCAAAACGCCCATAGCACTTATTTCTTTCTGATTTATGGCTATCTTTATTTACAGAAGCCAGGTCCGTTCATACACTATCTGGCTAAAATCAATAAAGAACTTCCTGATACGTATGCAGCTCTGGGAGTTGATGAAAACGCACAGTTGCCCGACAAGTTATTCAACGAAGCGATACGCGTAATCAAGGACGATATCAGCAAAGGCAAGCTAAACTTAAACAAATATTTATAATAATTTTATGGAATCAGTTGCATTTATCCAGTGGTGTCTGGACCACTTGAATTATTGGACAATAACGTTATTAATGGCCATCGAAAGCTCTTTTATCCCTTTCCCCTCGGAAGTGGTAGTGCCGCCCGCCGCCTATAAGGCTGCCGGAGGAAACAGTGACCTGAATGTATTTCTGGTAGTTATATTTGCGACCATCGGAGCCAATATAGGAGCCATCATCAATTATTATATAGCCTATTTCGTAGGCCGTCCGCTGGTTTATAAATTTGCGAACAGCCGCTTCGGACACATGTGCCTGATTGATGAAGCCAAGGTTCAGAACGCAGAACACTACTTTGACAAGCACGGGGCACTCTCCACCTTTATCGGACGTCTTATTCCTGCCGTCCGCCAGCTTATCTCCATTCCTGCCGGTCTGGCCAAGATGAAATTATCCACTTTCCTGCTGTACACAACGCTGGGAGCAGGTATCTGGAATGCCATCCTGGCAGCCATCGGTTACTATCTGCAATCAGTGGTTCCCGAAGAGCAGTTATTGAGTACCGTCACCGAATACAGCCACGAGTTAGGATATTGCTTTATAGCTATCGGCGTTTTAATAGTAGGTTTCCTGATTTATAAAGGAAGAAAATAAAAAAGAATGAACTTTTTTCCATTTAAATTTGTTATCATTACAGTATCGAACTAAAATATAATAAAATTATGGCAAAAACAGCATTTAAAGGAACACCGGTAACACTAGCCGGAGAATTTGTGAAAGCAGGAACTTCAGCTCCGGAATTTACATTGGTAAAAGGAGATTTGAGCAATTATACATTAAAAGACGGGAAGGGCAAATATCTGATTCTGAACATTTTCCCCAGTATGGATACCGGCGTGTGCGCTACTTCCGTACGCAAGTTCAACCAGCTGGCTGCAAACCAGCCCAATACGGTGGTGTTGGCAATCTCTAAAGACCTGCCATTCGCCCAGGGACGCTTCTGCACTACTGAAGGCATCACCAACGTTATTCCTTTGTCTGATTATCGCTATACTTCCGATTTCGCTGAAAAGTATGGTGTATTGATGACTGATGGTCCTTTGGCAGGATTATTGGCACGCTCGGTTGTAGTGATTGACCCGGAAGGAAAAGTGGTTTATACCGAACTTGTTCCCGAAATAACCCAGGAACCGAATTATGAGGCCGCACTGAAAGCGGTAAAATAAAAAGTGCTTCCCGAAAGAATAAAGAAAACGGCAGAAGATTTTTACAATCTATCCACATAGTTTTTAGGGCAGGGATATTCAGTAAATGTCTCTAAAAAATAAGATGGCA
>ULTP01021538.1_pt1 | contig 29930 bp, 28 predicted proteins | sample 1957721 | NCBI WGS metagenome assembly ULTP01 (sample SAMEA4835737, study PRJEB28245) | human gut metagenome | biome: gut microbiome; material: fecal sample | place: Denmark | collected 2008 | reverse complement strand
AGCCCGCCGCCCGCAAAGAACCGGCCGACCCGACACCCGGCCCGGCAACCGCTCCGAAACCCTCCGCAGCAACGCCTCCCCAACGGACGCCGCCCCTTCGGCTTCCGACGCCGCCCGACACCGCGGCAAAACCTCCGCAGCAACCGCAGCAACCTCCGCCTCCCCGGCGGCCGCACCTGCCGCGGCCCCTGCCTCCCCCGAAACCCGACCACACGAAAAAACCGAATCATAAGCTATGCGCGCATCCATCCTGATTATCTACACGGGCGGCACCATCGGCATGAAGACCGACGCCGCCACCGGCGCCCTCGTCCCGTTCGACTTCAGCGGCATCTACGAGGAGTTCCCCTCGCTCAAGCGGCTCAACGTCGACATCGACGTCGAGACGATGAACCCCGTCATCGACTCCTCGAACGTCTCGCCCGACAACTGGGTGACGCTCGCCCGCCTGATTCGCGACAACTACGCCCGCTACGACGGCTTCGTCGTCCTGCACGGCACCGACACGATGTCCTACACCGCCTCGGCGCTGAGCTTCATGCTCGAGAACCTCTCCAAGCCGGTGGTCTTCACCGGCAGCCAGATTCCCATCGGCGTGCTGCGCACCGACGGCCGAGAGAACCTCATCACGGCCATCGAAATCGCCGGCGCCAGCCAGGGGAGCCGCCCCGTGGTGCCCGAGGTCTCGCTCTACTTCCAGAACCGACTCTTCCGCGCCAACCGCACCTCGAAGCGGAGCGCCGAGGCGCTCAACGCCTTCCGCTCCTACAACTACCCGCCGCTGGCCGAGGTGGGGGTCAACATCACCTACAACTACGCCGCCATCCTCCACCCCGACCCCGCCGACTCATCGCCCGAGCTGCGCATCGCCACGTCGCTCAACGACGGGGTGGTCATCGTCAAGCTCTTCCCGGGCATCGACGCCCGCATCCTGCAGGGCATCCTCTCGGTCGAGGGCATCCGCGCCGTGGTGCTCGAGACCTACGGCGCGGGCAACGCCCCGACGAGCGAGTGGTTCATCCGCCTCATCGAGCAGGCCATCGCCCGCGGCATCCTGGTGCTCAACGTCACGCAGTGCGGCGGCGGACGGGTCGCCATGGAGCTCTACGAGACGGGACTGCGCCTGCAGAAGGCGGGGGTGCTGTGCGGCTACGACATGACCACCGAGGCGGCCGTCACCAAGCTGATGTACGTGCTGGGCAAGGGGCTTCCGGACGAGGAGAGCCGCGCACTGCTGCAACGCCCTCTCCACGGCGAATTTACCCGATAGGACGTTGCACAGATTAAATATTTTTCCTATATTTCGCACTGCAAAGCGGCCTTTTCGGAGCCCTGAAACGGGGTCGGAGCAGACCGCGATGCAAGGTACCGAGTTGATTGATACGAAGTTGCAAATTTTCCGGCGACGTTTTTCCCGCTCGGGAGCGCATCTCCCGCGGAGCCTTCGGAAACCCTCCGAAGGAGAAAACGGCGGCGAAAAAGCGTGCCGGGAGGAGAGAAAAACGATATTTTTTTCGATTTTTTTGGACTTCGGGAAAAATTTAACGGAACCGTAATCCGCCGACACCGCACCCGGCTCCGCATGGAGGGAGGCGGCGGCAGGCAACGGAACAGAAAAGGAAGAAACGAACTTTAAAACAAAACCACAAACGATTACAAATTCAACTAATCAAATTAATTTTATCTAACACAACTATGAAAAAACTTTTTTTGATTCTGTCAGTTGCCTTGTTCTCGCTGGGTACTGTTAACGCGTTTGCGCAGGAGGCCGAGGCCGCTGCTGCTCCGGCAACCGAAGAGGCCACGGTAGCCGAGGAAACCCCGGTAGCCGAGGACGTAGTAGCCGCCGAGACCGAAATCGCCGGCGAGAGCATGCACCACATTCTGATGCAGAAGTTCCTCGAGGGCGGTTGGATGTGGATGCTCCCGATTCTGCTCTGCCTTGTATTCGGTCTTGCAGTAGCCATCGAGCGCATTCTCTTCCTGTCGCTGTCGACCATCAACTCGAAGAAGCTCATCGCAGCCGTTGAGGAGGCTCTGAAGAAGGGCGGCATCGAGGCAGCCAAGGATGTTTGCCGCAACATGCGCGGTCCCATCGCATCGATTTACTACCAGGGTCTGGACCGCTACAACCAGGGTCTCGACGCCGTTGAGAAGTCGGTTGTATCGTACGGTTCGGTACAGACGGGCCAGATGGAGTCGGGTCTGTCGTGGATTGGCCTGTTCATCGCCCTTTCGCCTATGTTGGGATTCATGGGTACGGTTGTCGGCATGATTGACGCATTCGACCAGATTCAGGCAGCAGGTGATATCAGCCCGGCGCTGGTAGCCGGTGGTATCAAGGTCGCCCTTCTGACCACCCTGTTGGGTCTTATCGCAGCCGTTATTCTCCAGCTGTTCTACAACTACATCGTATCGAAGATTGACTCTCTGGTAAACGCAATGGAAGACTCGTCCATCACGCTGATGGATATCCTGACTGCTTACAGCAAGAAATAATCGAACGCAGAAAAACCAAAAGCAAATATGAAAAAGGCATTTAGCATATTGCTGAGCGTTCTGATGGTCATCACGGTTGCTCTTCTGGTCTACGCGATTGCGACCGGAGGATCGGAAGATGCAATCAGCGTCAACCTGATATGGGGCTACGCCCTGTTCGTGTTCGCGCTTGCATCGGCACTTTTCTGCGCCATCTTCGGGATGATCAAGAACCCGGCAGGCATCAAGGGGTCCATCCTGGCCCTGGCTCTGGTAATCATAGTCGTTGGCGTGGCCTACTTCTATTCGGCTGGCCATACGGTCAACATCGTGGATCTTCAGAACAACGGCTTCTTCGGGCACAGCGAAACCGTCATTACCGAAACGAGCATCATCGTAACCTATGTCGCTTTCGCAGCTGCATTCCTGACGACCGTTGTTACTGAAATTTGGAGAGCTTTCAAGTAACAGAGAACAATGGCAATAGATAAGAGAAAAACACCGGATATCAATGCGGGTTCGCAGGCGGACATCGCCTTCCTGCTGCTGATATTCTTCCTGGTGGCCACTACCATGAACACCGACACGGGTCTGGTGCGCATGCTTCCGCCGATGCCTCCCGAGGATGTACAACAGGAGAACATCAAGGTCAAGGAGCGCAACCTCTTCCTGGTGCTCATCTCGGGCAGCGGCAACATCATGGCAGGAACGTCGGGCAACCAGGAGATTATTGATATCCATCAGCTCAAAGACAAGACGAAGGAGTTCATCCTCAACCCGATGGAGGACGCAAATCTTCCGGAGAAGGTGGATGAGACCTTCGACCTGCCCGACGGCAGCAAGTGGACCTACCCCGTAAGTCAGGGAGTCGTATCGCTGCAGACGACCCGTGATACCGGCTATCAGTCGTACATCATGGTTCAGAACGAGCTCACGCGCGCCTTCAACGAGGTCCGCGACGAGGTCTCGATGCGCAAGTTCGGCAGCAAGTTTGCCGACCTGACGCAGGGGCAGCGCGACGTCATCTCGAAAGCAATACCTCTGAAGATTTCGGAGGCCGAACCGCGTAACATAAAGAAGTAAGCTATGGCAGTAATGAAAAAGAAGGGCAACAAGACCTTGCCCCCTATCTCGACCGCATCGCTTCCTGACGTAATCTTCATGATTCTCTTCTTCTTTATGGTTTCGACGACCATGCGCGAACAGGAACTTCTTGTAAGATACAAGCTTCCGGAAGCAACCGAGGTGCAGAAGCTGGAGAAGAAATCGCTCGTCAGCTACATCCACATCGGACAGCCGACGCTGGCCATGCAGGCGAAGTTCGGAACCGCGCCCCGCATCCAGCTGAACGACTCCTATAAGACGACCAAGGACATTCTGGACTTCGTCGCCGCCGAGCGAGACAAGCTCAACGAGGCCGACCGTGCTTCGATGACGATTTGCCTCAAGGCCGACGAGAAGACCAAGATGGGTATCGTGACCGACGTAAAGCAGGAGCTTCGCCGTGCCAACGCCCTGAAAATTTCCTATGCGGCTTCCAAGTCGCTGGGTTACTAATCCCGGGTCGACCCTCAAAGCGAAGAGCGGACCTCACAGCGAGGTCCGCTCTTTTTTTGTGCCCGCCGACATGGGAAGGGGATGCATTGGCCACCCGCCGGCGCAGGGAACAGGTCCTCCCGCCTCGGGGGAGGGAGATAACGACAGGCCTCCGCCCGTTTGCGGGCGGAAGAGAATGCTTCCTTCCTCTCGCACCCGCACACGCTGAGGGCGCCCCGGAGTCGGGCCGCAGACAACAAGACACCCCGCCCGGAAGAGAAGAGGAATTCACGAAAGGGGAAAAGCCCCCAAAAAAGGAGGGGAGAGGTGCAGGAGAGACAATGCGGAGAGGCGGTGTAGGGGAGACAGTGCAGGGGAGACGGTGCAGGAGAGAGACGATGCAGGGGAGAGACGATGCAGGGGAGAGACGATGCAGGGGAGACGATGCAGCACACCGGGAAAAAGCAGAACCGCCCATCCAAGGAACAAGAACCACGGACTCCCCGAAAACCACGACTTACCCGGAAGACCCGGCTCCCCTTAAAAAACCCGGCTCACCCGGAAAACCCCGGCTCCTCCCCGAAAAACCCCGGCCGGCCAGAATCAGAAAGAAAACTCCAGCTGGTCGTTGTCGTGAATGAACGAGAGACGGTGATAGGGCGTCAGCCCGTAACGGCGGATAGCCAGCCGGTGCTCGCGCGTGGGGTAGCCCTTGTTGCGCTCCCACCCGTACTGCGGATACTCCTCCGCCAGACGGCGCATGTACTCGTCGCGGTGGGTTTTGGCCAGCACCGAGGCCGCCGCAATGTCGGCATACTTGCCGTCACCCTTGACGATGCAGCGGTAGGGGATGTCGAGCGAGGTGTAGAAGCGGTTGCCGTCGATGGCCAGAAAGCCGGGCCGCACGCCGAGCCGCCCGACGGCGAGCGACATCCCCTCGAACGAGGCCTTGAGGATGTTGATTTCGTCGATACGCTCCGGCGAGACCGCCTCGACAGCCCACGCCACGGCCTCCTGCTCGATGATGGGACGCAGCCGGTCGCGGTTGCGCTCGCTCATCTGTTTCGAGTCGTTGAGCAGCGGATGGTGGAAGTCGGGCGGGAGGATAACCGCCGCAGCAAAGACCGCCCCGGCCAGACATCCGCGCCCCGCCTCGTCGCACCCCGCCTCGGGAAGTTCGTATTGGAAAGAGGTCTCCAGCATGACGGGAACAAAGTTACGAATAATTTAGGCCCGTTCAGGCTTTTTCGCTACTTTTGTCGAGGCGAAACCGCAGAGCGGAGAGCCGGAAGCGAGTCAGCCCCGGGAATTGCGAACCGGGAGGCAGACAGACCTCCGGAATCGCGGACCGGGAGACAAACAGGACCCGGAACAGTTAGCCGGGTGCCAGGCGGACTGAACCCCGACAGGCAACCGGAACCACCCGAACAAGCGGGACCTCCGGCGCAGCCGAAGCCGCCAGAACCAACGGATAAGGTTCCACCCCGGGCCCGAATCGAAGGAGGCAAGACGCCCGGAGCAAGCTGGACCCGCCCGGAGCGACCCACTCCCCGGCCCCCGGAAACGAGCCAAACCGCTCCCCCGGAAACCGGCCAAACTGAACTCCGGAAACCGGCCAAACTGAACTCCGGAAACCGGCCAAACCGAACCCCGGAAACCGGCCAAACCGAACCCCGGAAGCCGCCGGCCACCGGTGGCCCCACAAAGCACAGGCAATGAACTTCGACATAGCAAGACAGCCGATTATTCCGGCATTCGTGACGCTGCTGCTTGTAGCCGGCGTCGCCAGCGTCGCCCCCACGGCTGCGCCGGAGGCCGTTGCGCCCCTCTCGCAGCTCGACGGCTGGCTGCTCGACTTCGAGCAGAGCGCCCCCGTATGGAGCCGCGTCATGAGCTTCGTGCTGCTGCTCTGGGCCGGACTGCTCACGGGGCGCATCACCGTCCGCTACGGACTCTACGCAACCAACAGCTGCGTGGCCATTCCCCTCTTCGGCATCGCCGCCGCCTGCGCCTGGCCCGCCGCCGGGCTCGTCGGCGCAGTCACGCTGCTGCTGCTCGCCCTCTCGACCCACAACTTCTGCCGTTCGTTCCGCAACGGCTACGCCTTCGACAACATCTTCCGCGCAGGGCTCTATCTGGGGCTCGTTCCGCTCGTCTACCTGCCCGCCGCACCGCTGATGCTGCTGCTGCCGGCCGCCGTCGTGCTGCTCAAACGGACGCTGCGCGAGCTGACCGTCACCCTCGCGGGCATGCTGCTGCCGCTGCTGACGGCCTGCTACCTCAACTGGGCCACGGGCGCGCCGTTCGACGCTCCGCTGCAGCAGGCCGTCGAGCTCTTCACCCACAACGACGGCATGCACCTCTGGAACCTTCCCTGGCCCGCGCTGCTGCTGCCCGGAGCGCTGCTGCTGCTCGACATCGCCTCGCTGGCCGCCTACCTCAACAGCGTCTACTCGGTCGGCTTCAAGGCGCGCGGCATCCTCGCGCTGGCGGGCTGCATGCTGCTGCTCACCGTCGCCGTCGCGCTGCTCCCCTGCGCCACCTCCGTGGCGCTGCTGCTCTGCGCACTCCCCACGGCGCTGCTGGCCCCCTTCCTGCTCGTACGGATGCACTACGCCCTCTCGCTGGCCCTCTACACGCTGCTGCTCGTCTGGGCGCTTGCAGCCCCCTACCTCTGGGCGCAGCTCACCGCCGCACTCCGGTAACGAGGCCCTCGCCACAGCACATCCCCTCCGGTCCGGGAAAAACCTGCACCGCACCGCGGCAAAGGATTGTTCAGCCCCAAAAAGGCTTGCCAACATCGCTGCAAAGGTCCACACCCGATAAAAGGGCACACCGCCGCAAAGGGTCTTCCTCCCAACAAAAAGAACCGGTCATAACGCGCGGCAAAGGGCCCCACTACCCCACCCACTGTCGCCCTGCCCCGGGACACTCCTCAAACCATCCACACTGCTATCCCCGCTGTCGGCTCCCGACAGCCTCCACGTCCACTCCCGCACCCCTTCATTACGACCGCCCTTTCCGCCGCTGTGCCCCGTCTGCTTTCCATCTCGATAGCCCGCCCCGGGGACAGAAACCCCGCCTTCCGGTCAACTCCTCCACATCCATCCGCCGCCCCATACCGCAACAAAACCGGCAATCCCCACGCATTCCTCCCCCCGAAGCATTCCTTCCCCGAAGCAACCACTCCCGCAGCAAGTCCCCGCAACCGCCGCCCCGGCCTGCACCCAACTGCCTCCACAACCGGCCAGCCTACCGCAGCAGTCCCGCAGCAACCGCGCAAGAGACCATCCGCAACTCACCACAACCACCCCCGCACCCCTTCGTCCCGCCACCCCGTCCGCCGCTGCGCCCCGTCCGCCCTCCATCCCGATAGCCCTCCCCCCGCAACACTCTCCCCCGCAGTCGTCCCGCAACCCGCCCTGTTCCAACACACTCGACGCCTCTGCATACCCCCGCACACCCTCGCGTACCCTCGCGCAGAACCCCGCACAAAGCCCCACGCAGAGCCCTGCACAAGCGCCTGCGCCGCTGCGCCGATACCCGATTCGGACCCCCTCGCACCTCGTTCGGTCCTATTCGCCCCATTATGACACAAATAGGGTATTTATTATTTTATTTATTAAATATTATATTGTATATTTGGAGGTGAACACCTAGACGCAACTTCCTGTTCACCGAAACCAAAAACACAATTACTGCATGAAGAATTCTACAACTCCCTCGGCCCAACAGCCGATGATTGTGAAGTATGTCGAAACGCTTCACAACGGCATCCAGTCGCTGGCCCTCTCACGCTACGCCATAGGCTATATCCTGCGCGGCACGAAGTATGTCTACGACGGCGACAAACGCCAGGCCTTCAACCGCGGCGACGTCTTCTACCTGGGGCTCGGCCACCACTACGTGGAGAACGTCCCCGAAAACGGCCAGCCCTTCGAGCAGGTGCTCTTCTACTACACGCCCGCCGACCTGCAGCGCATCCTGCTCCACCTGAACATCACCTACGGACTCAACATCTCGAACGACCATTCGTGCGAAAACTGCCACAACCGCACCCACGTCGCCATGCCCGCATGGAGCTCGCTGCGCAACTTTTTCGTCAACACGAACAACTACCTGCGCGACGAGAGCTTCCTGCAGGACGAGACCGCCGAGAGCATCAAGATGACGGAGCTGATTTACCTCATCGCCTCGCACGAGGACTGCTGCATCAAGAGCAAGCTGCTGAGCAACATCGACACGGCCAAGGAGAACTTCGAACAGACGGTCTACGACCACATCTTCAAGGATATCTCCATCGAGGAGCTGGCGCGGCTGACCAACCGCTCGCTCACCTCGTTCAAGAAGGAGTTCCGGCGCCACTTCGAGATGCCGCCCCACAAGTGGTACATCCGCCAGAGGCTGATGCACTCGCGGCTGCTGCTCATCTCGACCTCGAAGTCCATCTCGGAGATAGGCGTGGAGTGCACCTTCCCCAACACGTCGCACTTCATCAAGCTCTTCAAGAAGGAGTACCGCATGACGCCGGCAGCCTACCGCAGCCGCCACCTCCGCGCCGCCGAGGGGGACAGCCTGCCCCGCACGCAGCCGGAGGAGGCGCTCTCCGCACGGCCGGGCGCTGCCGGAACGCCGCCCCGTGAGGCGCCGCACGAGACTCCGGCCCGCGAACAGCCTCAGCCCGCCGCTATGGAGCCGGCCGAAGCTGCCATGGCCTGAGGTCCGCCCGCCGCTAAGGCTCACGCCGGAACGATGCTGCGAGAAGTGTTGCACGAGACTCCGGCCCGCGAACAGCCTCAGCCCGCCACTCTGGAGCCGGCCGAAGTTGCCATGGCCTGAGGTCCGCCCGCCGCCAAGGCTCACGCCGGAACGACACGCACCGAGGAAGCGGAGCGAAGAAAACGGTCGGACGGCACGACGGGACGGCAGCACGGCGGGACGACAGGACGGCGTGCCGGCGGAGAGCCCGGTACCTTGTCCACACCGGCCCTGCTCCTGCCGGGACGAACGGCCGAAACCCACATCCCGCTCCAGACCGGGAAATGCCTCCGAAGACGGAGTCCCGAAGCCTCACCGGCCCCGGAGCTCCGTTTCGTTTGTCCTCCATCCCGCCGGTCTCAGCCTGACACCAGACTGTCGCGCCCGTCCGCGCCCATACCACCGACCGCCAGCCCCGGCCGCCGCTTCCCTCACCCCTCCAGCTCCCTATCGGCCATCCCGCTGCCGAAGCGAAGCGGAACGGAAACCCGAACCGCACGCAACAAATCGGCCTCACCCGCCCTCGGATTCGTCCCTTCCAAACGGCCGAAAAACCCCGCCCCAGACCGCACAGCGGCGATTCGCCCCGTTGCAAAGAGCTGAGAACGGAGTTCGGAATTAGTTGAAAAAATTACAAATTTTGCACTAATTAAAAAATTTCAATTATAAATCATCGCATCCAAGGGGAGGAAATTGTAAATTTTGTAAGAAAAATATTTGGATTTCGCTAAAAATCGATTTACCTTTGTGTATCACAACGTGGGAATCTCCCGCTTCTCATTAACCTAACTAACCTAACCAGAGGGGCCCCGATACCGGCAGGTATACGCGGTCCCCTTTTTTTGTGCCCTGACCGCAGGAACGGAATCGGTCCGATGCACCAAACGAAAAGAGTCGCCGTTTCGTCGGCACAAACCTTTTTGCAACCCTCCGCACCCATCAAATCCGTCCGACACCCCGCAATAGCGGCACGACCCCATCAGCCCCAACACGCCCCCGCCGACCCCGACACAACACACCTCCTCGACCCCAACTCCGGCCCGACCGCTGCCCCGGCAGACGACACACGTCATCGGTTCCGAAGCCGCCCGGTTCCCGCAGCCCCGGCACGTACCGGTTCCGGGCATCCGCCCAGAGCCCGGCGGAGGAGGAGGGCACAACCGCGCCGCTGGCCCGCTCTGCGTTCCGCAGCGGACATCCGCACAGAAGACCCGGCGCCCCGCTTCGCTGCCACCCGGAAACATCCTCACTCAGCTGCCGCCCGGAAACACCCCGCCCTGGGCCCGCAAAGGAGCAACCGCGCCGATTGTTCCGGCTGTTCCGGCCGAACCGACCGCTCCTGCCGGCCCCTTCATTCCGCGCCGCCTTTTCCCTCAAGCCACCCCAACCGCGCAATCCCGGAGACCCGCCGTCCGGAAACATCCCCGGGCCCGCGGCTGCCTGCCGCTGAAAGCTGCTTCACACCCCGGTTCCCATTTTTCACCCGCCCGGACCCCGCAAACGCAACACGCGTCCCGTTAACACCGCGCCGCCACCGCTCGGAAGCCCCCGCGGCAACCCGGCACAAGTTCCCACAGCCGCCAGAAACACCGCTCGCTCCACCGCTCCACCGCCCGCCCGGACCCCGCAAACGCAGCACGACGCCTGTTGACACCGCGGCGTCACCGCTCGGAAGTCCCCGCGGCAACCCGGCACAAGTTCCCGCAACAGTCCGTCCCAAGTCCCCGCGGCAATCCGCCCGAATGACCCGCCGCCCGCCCGCCCGGACCCCGGGCCTCCATCTTTTTTTTCGCCGCCGCAATCCCGTCTGCACAAGGCCCCAAGCCCCTTTCCGAACACTTTCCGCACCCCGAACGCAGCGCTTTCACCGCCGTTCTGTTGCTTTTCATGGATTATTTTTTTATTTTTGCATCAATTGGAAAATAATGAACTTAAATGCCGAAGTTGTATGACAACAAGGTCGATGTGCTGAAAAAACCCGATTGGCTGAAGATTCGCCTTCACCGCACGGCCCAATACGCCGAAGTGCAGCGCATCGTCCGGGAACATGGACTGCATACGATTTGCAGCAGCGGACTCTGCCCCAACAAGGCCGAGTGCTGGAGCCGTCGTACGGCTACCTTCATGATTCTGGGCGACATCTGCACGCGGGGCTGCCGTTTCTGCGCCACCCGGACCGGACATCCGGCACCGCCCGACCCCTCCGAACCGCAGCAGGTTGCGGAGAGCGTGCGGCTCATGCAGCTGAGGTATGTCGTCGTTACCTCCGTCACACGGGACGACCTGCCGGACGGCGGAGCCCAACACTGGGCCCGCACCGTCGAGGCCATCCGCAAGGAGGTGCCCGGCGCCGCAATTGAGCTCCTTATTCCCGATTTGGATGCGCAGGCCGAACATCTGGCCACCATCGTCGCATCCGGGCCCGACATCATCGGGCACAACATCGAAACCGTCGAACGACTTACTCCCGTCGTACGCTCGCGGGCCCGTTACCGTACGAGCCTCGAAACGTTGCGCATCCTTGCCCGGCAGGGGGCCACGACCAAGAGCGGACTGATGGTAGGACTTGGCGAGAGCGATGGTGAAGTATTGCAGACCCTGCGCGATTTGCGCGATGTGGGTGTGAAGATTGTAACGCTTGGTCAGTACCTTCGACCGACGCTGGAGCATTACCCCGTAGCGGCGTACGTAACTCCCCAAAAATTCGAATGGTACAGACTTCAAGCGCTGGAGATGGGATTCAGCTACTGCGCGAGCGCGCCGTTGGTGCGGTCGTCGTATCTGGCTGAGGAGGCACTCCGCAGTGTGAAAAGTTTGTAGCGATGAAACTCCGTTTGCGCGACCTCGGGTCGATGGACTACGGCCGCTGCTGGGACCTCCAGCGGCAGTTCTTCGACGCCCTGCTCGCAGCAAAGGGTGCAGCCCGCAGCGCCGCGGCAGCCGAAGAGGCCAAAGCCGCAGAAGGGCAGCACGCCGCGGCAGCAGAACAGGCCAAAGCAGCCGAAGGACAGCATGCCGGGGCCGCAGAAGGGCAGCAGACCGGAGCGGAATCGCTGGCCGGAACCACCACAACAAAGCCGCAGGCCGGGGCCGCCAAAGCAGTCGAGGCTGACGCAGAGGATGTCGGCACGCTGCTGCTGGTCGAGCATCCGCCGGTCTATACGCTGGGCAAGAGCGGCCATGCCGAGAACCTGCTCGTCGGGCGCGAAATGCTCGAGCGGCTCGGGGCGCAGTTCTACCACATCGACCGCGGAGGCGACATCACCTTCCACGGTCCGGGGCAGCTGGTCGTCTATCCGATTCTCGACCTCGAGCGGCTGGGCATCGGGCTGCGCGCCTACATCGAGGCGCTCGAGGAGTGCGTCATCCGCGTGGCGGCGCACTACGGCCTCCGCACGGGTCGCATCGCCGGCGCTTCGGGCGTCTGGCTCGGAGCCGGCACCGACTACGGAGCCGCCCCGGCAGCCGCAACAGCAACGGAGGCCGCAGCAACAACAACCGAAGGCGCAGCGACCGCAACGGAGGACGCAGCAACCGCAACGGAGGACGCAGCAACCGCAAAAGAGGACGCAGCGGAGGGAGCCGCCCGGTGCATCGGCACGGCGGCCGACGGCCCGACGCGCAAGCTCTGCGCAATAGGAGTGCGCTCGTCCCGTTATATAACCATGCACGGCTTCGCGCTCAACGTATCGACCGACCTGAGGTGGTTCGAGCGCATCAATCCGTGCGGATTCCGCGACCGGGGCGCCACGTCGCTCGAGCGCGAAACCGGCCGCACGATTGCGATGGAGGAGGTCAAAGCCCTCGTCGCGAAGAGCTTAAGTGAGATATTGAATGTTGAAATATATAAATAACAGAACGTATGCCCATGGAAAAACGATGGGTAGTGAAACCGCAGGGAGACCCCGCGACGGTAGCGATGCTCGCATCGGCGCTGAAGCTCTCTCCCGTGCTGGCGAATCTACTCGTACAGAGAGGCATAGACACACTTGAGAAGGCTGAGAAGTTCTTCAAACCGAGCCTGGCCGACCTCCATGACCCCTTCCTGATGAAGGACATGGACAAGGCGGTCGCGCGCGTCGAGCAGGCCGTCCGCAACCACGAGAAAATCATGGTCTACGGCGACTACGACGTCGACGGCTGCACGGCCGTGGCGCTGGTCTACAAGTTCCTCCGCCACATCGGACACAAGAACCTGACGTTCTACATTCCCGACCGGTATACCGAAGGCTACGGCATATCCATCAAGGGAATCGACCATGCGGCCCGCAAGGGCGTAGGACTCATCATCGCGTTGGACTGTGGCATCAAAGCCACGGAAAAAGTAGTCTATGCGAAGCAGAAAGGCGTGGATTTCATCATCTGCGACCACCATCTCCCGGCCGACGAAATACCGCAGGCCGTGGCTGTACTGGACCCCAAGCGGGTCGACTGCACCTACCCCTTCGACGAGCTGTCGGGCTGCGGGGTGGGCTTCAAGCTGGTTCAGGCCTATGCCCAGAAGAACCACATGCCCTTCGAGCAGATTCGTCCGCTGATGGACCTGCTGGTGGTGAGCATCGCCTCGGACATCGTGCCGCTGGTGGGGGAGAACCGCATTCTGGCCCACTACGGGCTCATCAACCTCAACCGCGAACCGTCGAAGGGGCTGCTCTCGATTATCAAAATCTGCGGCCTGGACAAGCACAACATCACCATCGACGACATCGTCTTCAAAATCGGGCCGCGCATCAACGCCGCCGGGCGCATGCGCATGGACGAGAACGACGAGAACGCCTCGCCCTCGGGGGGCCATGCCGCCGTCGAGCTGCTCATCGAGGGCAACGAGCGGGTGGCCCAGGAGTTCGGCAACGTCATCGACGCCTACAACCAGGACCGCAAGTCGATTGACCGCTCGGTGACGCAGGAGGCGCACGACTACATCGAGCGCAACCCCGAGCTCAAGGCGCGCAAGAGCACCGTCATCTACAACCCCAAGTGGATGAAGGGCATCGTGGGCATCGTCGCCTCGCGGCTGATTGAGACCTACTACCGCCCGACGGTGGTGCTGACGATGAGCAACGGCTTCGTGACGGGTTCGGCCCGTTCGGTGCCGGGCTTCGACCTCTACCAGGCGGTCGAGTCGTGCTCGGACCTGCTGGAGAACTTCGGCGGCCACACCTACGCCGCGGGGCTCACGATGAAGCCCGAGAATGTCGAGGAGTTCACGCGGCGGTTCAACGCCTTCGTCGAGGAGAACATCGACCCGCAGATGCTCATCCCCCAGGTGGACATCGACAGCGAGCTGCTCTTCTCGGACATCACGCCGGCGTTCCGTGCGGCGCTCAACCGCTTCCAGCCCTTCGGGCCGGGCAACACGGCGCCGGTCTTCGTCACCTACGGGGTCATCAACCACGGCGAGGTGAAGCTGGTGGGGATGGACTGCGAGCACCTGCGCATGGACCTCATGCAGCGGCAGAAGCCCAACACGACGATGCAAACCATCGCCTTCCAGCAGCCGACGCACTACGAGTGGTGCCGTTCGGGGCGTCCCATCGACGTCTGCTACCAGATTGTCGAGAACCACTACCGGGGCAACGTCACCACGCAGCTGCGCATCAAGGACATCAAGCCGGTGCTCAACCGATAGGGGAGAGCGCCGCCGGAGCCTCCGACAGAAGCGGACAAAACGGGAGCCGACCTCATGGTGAGGTCGGCTCCCGTTTTCGATAATAGATGCCGCCCGTGCGTACCGGCAGGGGAGTATCCCGTCAGGCGCCCGAAGCGCACGGCCGGGCAATACAACGCCGTCCCGCTCTTCCGGCAGCTCCTCAACACAGCGTCCCCGGGCCGCTCCGACCGCCCCGGTGCCCCGGCTCAGAGGCGGATGATGCGGCTGCTGTCGTCGGCCTCGGGCAGCGGCGCCGGCACGAAGTCCGAATAGCCGATGGCCAGCGCGCAGAGCGGTTCGCACCCCTCGGGAATGGGGAGGAACGTCCGCAGATAGTCGGCCGCCGACTCCCCCTGAGGCTCCGCCTTGAGGCGGGGACGTCCGTCGATGTGGACCCAGCACGAGGCGAGCCCCTCGTCGACGCAGGCCAGGTGGAGCACCGTCGCCGAGATGGCGGCATTGATGCGCCACAGGTCGCTGCAGGCCGTGTCGCCCAGCACGACGATGGCCAGCGGCGCCCCCTTCATGAAGGCCGAGCCGTAGTCGCGCATCGAGGCCATGCGGGCCACCACCTCGGGGTCGTCGACCACGAGCAGCCGCGTCGAGCGCGAATTGCGCGACGAGGGGGCTCCGAGGGTCTCGGCAAGCAGCCGGTCGACCACCTCGGAGGGCACGGCCGTGGGCGCGAACTTGCGCACGCTGCGGCGTTTTTCGAGCAAAGTCTTGAATTCCATGGTATCTGTTCTCTTTTACGGGTTCGTTCACACAAATGTAGCGATTTTTTCCGTATATTTGGACATTGTACGTGCGCCCTGCCGGGGTCCCGACGCCCGGGCCAACAACCGAAAGGACCCGCAAAGGACACCGGAGGAGCCCAAACGGAGTACCGGAAATGCCCGGGCCGGCACTGGAAAAGCCCGTAAAGAGAACTGGAGGAGCCCGGAAGGAGCCACCCGGCGCCCGCACCCAAAACACATGCAGCCATGGAACAGACAAGCATCACCATTGCCCTGATTTACGATTTCGACGGCACGCTCTCGCCCGGCAACATGCAAGAGTATGACTTCATTCCGGCCGTGGGCAAGAGCAACAAGGAGTTCTGGTCGGAGGCCAACTCGCTGGCCGAGGAGCAGGATGCCGACATGGTGCTCACCTACATGGCCCGCATGATTCAGGAGGCGAAGTCCAAGGGGCTCTCGCTGCGCCGCGAGGCCTTCCAGGAGTCGGGGCGGCGCGTCTCGCTCTATCCGGGCGTGCGCGACTGGTTCGGCCGCATCAACCGCTACGGCGAGCGGCACGGCGTGCGCATCCTCCACTACATCAACTCCTCGGGGCTCAAGGAGATTATCGAGGGAACGGAAATCGCCCACGAGTTCCGCAAAATCTACGCCTGCTCGTTCCTCTACGACGTCGACGGCATCGCCTACTGGCCCGCCGTGGCGGTCAACTATACCAACAAGACGCAGTTCATCTTCAAAATCAACAAGGGGGTCGAGTCGGTCTTCGACTCGAAGCTGGTCAACCGCTACATCCCCGAGAACGAGCGTCCGGTCCCCTTCAAGCGGATGATATACGTGGGCGACGGCACCACCGACATCCCCTGCATGCGGCTGGTCAAGAGCTCGGGGGGCCACTCCATTGCGGTCTACAACCCCGAGCAGAAGGGAGCTCGGCGCGAGCTGGGCTCGCTCATCCACGACAACCGCGTGAGCCACGTCTGCCCGGCCGACTATACGGAGGGGTCGGAGATGGACATTCTGGTGAAGACCATCATCGACAAGATTGTGGTGGACCACCGCCTCGAGCAGCTCGAAGTGGTCAAGTAAGCCATGAAGAGCCCCACGCCCGACATATCCGCCGCCCCGGAAACGGAACCGACACCGGCCCCGGCCGCCAAATCCGCCGCCCAGGAACCGACCCCGACCATCCGACCGTCCGCCCCGGCCCTGTCCGCCCGGGAAACAGCCCCGGCCGCAAACACCTCGGCACCGAGCGTTAAATCCGCCGCCCCGGCTACCCGGGAGACAGCCCCGGCTGCAAATGCCCCGGCCAGCGCTTCCGCTCCGGCCAACTCCCCGGTCCCGGCGGCGCCTTCGGACCCGGCAGCGCCCTCCAACCCCGCAGCGCCCGCAGCGCCCCCAGCTCCGGCAACCCCCGCAACGCCCGACGCGCCCCTCTTCCGCTCCGACCTCTCGCTCGGCAGGCTTCGGCTGCGGCTGGCCGCACGCTGGCTCCGCAGCGTGGGGTGGTTCCTCCCGGTGGTGCTCCTCTTCGCGGCGGGCATCGCCGCCCTCTTCTTCGCCGTAGCCGCCGCACACCCCCTCTGGGCCGCCCTCATCGCCGCCGCCCTTGTGGTGCGCTTCCAGCTCACGCGCCGCGACACGCTGCTGATGAACCTCCTGCTGCGCCGCCCGCGCCTCGGGGCGTGGTACGACTGCCACCTGCTGCTGCTGCCCGCCTCGCTGCTGCTCCTCGCCGCCGGCCACCCCTGGCACGCCCTGGTTCTCCAGGCCGCCGCACCGACGGCCGCCCTGCTTCCCCGCCGCGGCGCCGCCCTGCGCCACCGCAGCCTGCTGCGCATCGGCTGGCTCGGCTGGTCGCCCGAGTGGTGCGCCACGCTGCGCCGCCACCGCATCGCCACGCTCCTGCTGGCCCTCGGGGCGCTCCTTCTGGCCGCCGTCCCCTACTGGAGCTTCATCTACCTGGGCTTCACGGCACTGGCCGCCGTCGAGTGCTACACCCGCAACGAACCCCTCGCCCTGCTGCTCCTCCCCGAGCTGGAGAGCGGCCGCCTGCTGGCCCGCAAGGTCTTCGAGGCGCTGCGCAACTACCTCCTCGCCACGGCCCCCTTCGCCCTCGCCGCCGCACTCCTGCACCCCCGCGCAGCCTGGGTCGCAGCCCTCTGGCTCGCCTTCTCGACGCTCGTGCTGCTCTACGCCGTGCTGGCCAAATACGCCCTCTACGACCCCGACGAGCCGCGCCCCGTCGCCTCGACGGTCATGCTCTTCGGCCTCATCGGCTTCCTGCTGCCGCCGCTGCTGCCCGTCTCGCTCGTGCTGCTTGTCCGCTACGGCCTGCGCGCCGAGCGCAACCTCAACCGTTACCTCCATGATTACAGTCGATAACCTCACCGTACGCCTCGGCGGACGCGACATCCTCCGCGGCCTCAACATGCACCTCACCCAGGGTGCCATCCACGGCATCGCCGGCATCAACGGCGCCGGCAAGACCACGCTGCTGCGCACCCTCTACGGGCTGCTGCGCCCCGCGTCGGGCTCCGTGAGCCGCAACGGCCGCCCGCTCAACCGCCGCGAAATGGTGCTGCTCGAGACCGAGGTGCCCCTCTACGAGGGGATGACCGGCCGCGACCTGCTGGAGCTGACGGCCCACTACCACCCCTCGTCGGACCCCGAGCCCTACATCCGCCTCTTCGCCCTGCCGGCCGACGAGCCCGTCGAACGGTTGTCGACCGGCATGAAGCGCAAGCTGGCCCTCGCCTCGGTGCTCATGCAGCGCAAGGAGGTGGTGCTGCTCGACGAACCCTTCAACGGGCTCGACATGGAGAGCCTCTACGCCGCCCGGCAGCTGCTCGCGCGGCGCCGCGCCGAGGGGGCCACGCTTCTGGTCACCTCCCACCTGATGGAGCCGCTCGCGGAGCTCTGCGACGACCTCTACGTCCTCGACGGGGCGACGGTCGCCGCCCGCTACGACCGTGCGGAGTTCCCGCGCGCCATGCGCGAGCTGGAGTACATCTTCCGCCGCCGCTACGAGGCCGAATTTGCCGAAAAATAGTTACCTTTGTACCCCGAACCACTGACAGCGATGAAAATACTCTTTGCAACCAACAATGCCCACAAGCTCAAGGAGGTGCAGGCCGTCCTGGGCCCCACGTTCGAGCTTGTGACGCCGCACGGCTGCGGCGTTGACGAGGAGATTCCCGAGGAGCAGCCGACGCTCGAGGGCAACGCCTCGCAGAAGGCCCACTACCTCCACGCACGCACGGGCCTCGACTGCTTTGCCGACGACACGGGGCTCGAGGTCGAGGCGCTGGGGGGCGCCCCGGGGGTCCACTCGGCGCGCTACGCCACCGACGGCCACGACTTCGCGGCCAACAACCGCCTGCTGCTCCGCAACCTCGAGGGGCAGACGAACCGCCGGGCGCGCTTCCGCACGGTCATCTCGCTGCTCCTCGGCGGCGAGGAGCACCTCTTCGAGGGGGTGGTCCAGGGGCGCATCATCGACCACGAGCAGGGGAGCGAGGGGTTCGGCTACGACCCGCTCTTCATCCCCGACGGCTACGACCGCACCTTCGCCCAGATGACCACCGAGCAGAAGAACGCCGTCTCGCACCGCGCCCGCGCGGTCCGCAAACTGGCCGACTACTTGCATTCCATCGAAAAATAGGGTATCTTAGCGCCCCCTTCGCGGCCCAGAGGCGCGGCGGCGGGGGCACACGCACGTAAGAGAGAAGAAGACATGGAAGAGAAACGGTATCTGAAGCAGGAGCGCTACGACGCCGAACGGCTCGAGCAGCTCAAACACCACTATGCCGAGATTCTGCGCCTGCTGGGCGAGGACCCGGCGCGCGAAGGACTCGTCATGACCCCCGAACGGGTGGCCAAGGCGATGTCGTTCCTCACGCAGGGCTACGAGGCCGACCCGCTGGAGATTATCCGTTCGGCCACCTTCCGCGAGGAGTACAAGCAGATGGTGCTGGTCAAGGATATCGAGCTCTATTCGCTCTGCGAGCACCACATGCTCCCCTTCTACGGCCGCGCGCACGTGGCCTACATCCCCAACGGCTACATCACGGGGCTCTCGAAGATTGCCCGCGTGGTGGAGTGCTTTGCGCGGCGGCTGCAGGTCCAGGAGCGGCTGACGGTGCAGATACGCGACTGCATCCAGGAGGCGCTCCACCCGATGGGGGTTGCGGTGGTCATCGAGGCGAGCCACATGTGCATGCAGATGCGGGGGGTCGAGAAGCAGGGCTCGGCGACGACGACCTCGGCCTTCACGGGCATCTTCCTTTCGGACCACCGCACGCGCGAGGAGTTCATGACCCTTATCTCGCACCGCTACAGATAGCGGGGGGGGCAGAAAGGCAGCGGAGGCGGAGGCGGCAGGACGACCAAGAGCCGAGGCGGCGAGGACCGCAGTTCGGCGGCCCGGACGGCGGCAGAACGGCGGCAGAACGGCGGCAGAACGACCGGGGCGGCCCGGTTTATCCGCAGATTCCTTATCATAAAAAAATCCGGAGAGCGACATGCGCCCTCCGGATTTTTTTGCTTCCAGCCGCCGCTTCCATCGCCCATCTTCCATCCTTTTCCCGCCCGTCTGCTGCTTTCCCCGCCGCACACCGGCACGCCCCTCCGATTCAGCCTCTTTCCCGCCCGCAGCCGGCCCCGGCCCCGGAACCTTCCGCTCCGCCCTTCCCCCGCCGAAAAGTTCCCGCAACGCACCGCAGCGCCCCGCTCCGCCCCTCTTTTTCCGCCCGCACCCGACAACGCCCGCTCCGCTCCTTTCCCGCCGAAAAGTCCCCGTAACGCACCGCCGCACCCCGCACCGCCGGCACGAAAAAACCTTTTTGCGGCAGATTCGGTCCGCCGACGCGCTCCCCGCTCGAGTGGAACAGTATTTGAACCCCCGGCATCGACAGTCAACAAACCATAAAAATCAAAATGTCATGAGCGTTCGAATTTTCCGAATCCTTGCGGTTGCTCTCCTGGGCATTGCAGCCGCTTCGTGTCAGAAGGAGCCCTCCGCATCGGGGCTCAACAACGACAACCTGGTCTACACGGCCTACGACGAGGGGACCGACTTCGCCTCCTTCGACACCTACTTCATCCCCGACAGCATCCTGCTCATCGGCAACACCGACAAGGCCGAATACTGGAAGGATGCCGACGCACAGCAGCTCATCGCCACGGTGGTCGACAACCTCGACGCACGCAACTACACGCGCGTGGAGGACAAGGCCGCGGCACAGCTGGGCCTCCAGCTGAGCTACGTGAGCCGCGTGACCTACTACGTAGGCTACAACTACCCCTACTGGTGGGGCTATTACCCCTACTACTGGGGCCCGGGCTACTGGGGCGACTGGCTGGGATGGTACTACCCCTATCCGGTACTCTACGGCTACCGGACCGGCTCGCTGCTGATCGAGATGGTCAACCTCGAGGGCGACGCCGACGCGGGCAGCAAGCAGCTCCCCGTCGTCTGGGACTGCTTCCTGGGCGGGCTGCTCACCGCGGACGACGAGCTCAACCTGCAGCGCACCGTCGACGGTCTGAACCAGGCCTTCGTACAATCCCCCTATCTGGCACAATAACCATCTAAAAAACGCATGAGACCATGAAAACCATAAAACTCCTGCTGCTCGCAACCGGGCTCTTCGTACTGACGCTGCCGGGCAAGGCGCAGCTCTTCCCCAACACCTACATGAACATCGACTGGCAAAGCAACTTCCCCGTGGGCAGCGGCCTCTTCGCCGACAAGGCCTCGGGGTGGGGCATGAACTTCGAGGGCGGCTACTACTTCTGCCCGCGCATGGCCGTGGGTCTGTTCATCAACTACCAGACCAACCTGCAGTCCATCCCGCGCCAGACCATCTACCCGACGGGCAACTCGGCGCTGACGGCCGCCCAGAAGCACGCGCTCTTCCAGCTGCCCTTCGGCGTTGCGAGCCGCTACGTCTTCCTGCCCGAGAGCGTCCTCCAGCCCTACGTGGGCACGAAAATCGGCGCCTGCTACGCCGAGATGTCCTCCTACTACTACACGGTCAAGCAATACTCCGATTCGTGGGGCTTCTACTTCTCGCCCGAGGTGGGCGTGAGCATCTTCCCGCGCCCGGACTACCGGCTGGGCTTCCACGTGGCGGCCTTCTACAGCATCGCGACCAACTCGAGCGAGGTGCTGGGCTACACGCTTGACAACATCGGCGGCTTCGGCCTGCGCGTCGGCGTCTCGTTCTGAGGCGCTCCCTGCGCGGCGACCCCGCACCCCTGAGGCCGGCCCGTCCGAAAAAGAGACTCCCCAAGGCGCCCGGACGCACCCGGAAACCCCGCCCCCTCCGGCTCTTCCGAAGCGCCCGGCCCGTCCGGCGCCCCCGATACACTCGGAAGGAGGGCAAACACGGAAGGCTGCCCCCCTCCGCGCGGAGCCTCGGCCGGCCAGACAAAAACCCCGTCTGCAAGAGATGCAGACGGGGTTTTTCAGGATATACAGGTGCAGCCTCTTTCGCTTCACCCTCGTCGTCAGTGCGCCTCGAGCCAGTTCTTACCCACGCCGCACTCGACCACCAGCCGCACGCGCAGCCGCGCGGCCGACTCCATCGCCTCGGTGACGATGCGCGTGACGCGCTCCTGCTCCTCGCGCAGCAGGTCGACCACCAGTTCGTCGTGCACCTGCAGAATCACCTTCGAGCGGATGCCCTCGGCCGCAAAGCGGCGGCTCACCTCAATCATCGCAATCTTCATGATGTCGGCCGCCGAGCCCTGAATCGGGGCGTTGACGGCGTTGCGCTCGGCCAGACCGCGCGCCACGGCGTTGCGCGAATTGATGTCGTTCAGATAGCGCCGCCGGCCGAAAATCGTCGATACGAAGCCGTCGCGGCGCGCCTGCCCGACCACCCGCTCCATGTAGGCCTTCACCCCGGGATAGGTGGCGAAATAGCCCTCGATAAGCTCCCGTGCCTCCTTGCGCGGAATCTCGAGCCGCTGGCTCAGCCCGAAGGCCGAAATGCCGTAGATGATGCCGAAATTGGCCGTCTTGGCCCGCCGCCGCTCCTCGGGGGTCACCTCGTCGAGCTCCTTGTGGAAGAGGCGCGCGGCCGTGGCGGCGTGGATGTCCTCGCCGTGCTCGAAGGCGGCGATGAGCGACTCGTCGCCCGAGAGGTGGGCCATCAGCCGCAGCTCGACCTGGCTGTAGTCGGCCGAGAGCAGCAGGTGGTCGTCGTCCGAGGGGATGAAGGCGCGGCGGATGCGGCGCCCCAGCTCGTCGCGCACGGGAATGTTCTGCAGGTTGGGATTCGTCGACGAGAGGCGCCCGGTGGCCGTCACCGCCTGGTTGAACGACGTATGGATGCGCCCCGTGCGGGGGTTGACCAGCTGCGGGAGCGCCTCGACGTAGGTCGACAGCAGCTTCTTCACGCCGCGGTACTCGAGCACGGCGGCGACAATGCGGTACTTGCCGGCAAAGCCCTGCAGATACTCCTCGTCGGTGCAGAACTGCTTCGTGCGGGTCATCTTGGGCTTCTCGGCGATGCGCAGCTTGCCGAAGAGCACCTCGCCCAGCTGGCGCGTCGAGTTGATGTTGAGCGCCGGCTCTTCGGCCAGCGTGCGAATCTCCTGCTCGAGGGTTGCGAGCCGTTCGCGCAGCTCGACGGCGTAGTCGGCCAGCGCCGCGGTGTCAATCCGCACGCCGGCTGTCTCAATGTCGGCCAGCACGGCAATCATCGGCTCCTCGATTTCGGCATAGAGGTGCTGCAGACCCTCGCGCATGACCTCGGGCCAGAGGCGCTGCTTGAGCTGCAGCGTGATGTCGGCATCCTCGGCGGCATACTCCGCCACGCGCGTGACGGCCACCTGGTCCATCGTCAGCTGACGGGCCCCGCGGCCGATGAGCGTCTCGATTTCGATGGGGCGATAGTTGAGGTAGCGCTCCGCCAGGGCGTTCATGTTGTGGCGCGATTCGGGGTCGAGCAGGTAGTGGAGAATCATCGTGTCGTAGAGGCGGCCGCGGAGGGCGACGCCCAGCCGCCGCAGCACCATGAGGTCGAATTTGATGTTCTGGCCGATTTTGGCAATCTGCTCCGACTCGAAGAGGGGGCTGATGATGGCGGCATACTCCGCCTCCACCTCGGGCGTGAAGGGGACGTACCAGGCGCGGTGGGGCTCGACGGCGAGCGAGAGGCCGACGATGCGGTCGTTGAAGAGGTCGAGGCCCGTGGTCTCGGTGTCGAAGCAGAACTCCGTCGCGCCGAGCAGCTTCTCGACCACCCCGCGCAGCGCCTCCGCACTCTCGACGAGCTGATATTCGTGGGGCGTCGTCAGCGCCGTGGCCATGGGTTCGGCCTCCGCCGCGCCATCTGCCTCCGCACTCCCGGCGGCCGCTCCGGCATCCGTTCCGTCGGCAGCGGGGGAGGGGACTCCGGCCGCCACGCCGGCCGCAGAGTCAGTTCCGGCAGGGGAGGAGGCTCCGGCCATTCCGGCACCCGCTCCTGCTGCAACACCGGCGGCGGCTGTTCCGGCACTCCCGGCTGTTCCGGCGGCACCGACCGTTTGGGCGCTCCCTGCACCTGCGGCTCCTGCCGCAGCACCTGCACCCGTATCCGCACCCGCGGCCGGAGCGGCGAAGAGGTCGCCCTGACCCGCCAGCGCGGCCTTGCGGGCGGCGGCCGACTTGGCGCGCGCCACCTCGGCCAGCTGCGTCTGCGCCTCCTGACGGGGGGCGTCCGACAGAGGCTCGGCGGGCGAGAGGTTCCGCAAATCGTTCATGAAGGCCCTGAAGTCGAGCTCGGCGAAGAGCGCCCGCAGCTGGTCGACATGGGGCTCGCAGAGGGTCAGCTCCTCGGGGCGGAAGTCGATGGGAACATCCAGCCGGATGGTGGTCAGCCGCTTGGCCAGCAGCAGGTTGTCGCGCCACGAGGCGATGCGTTCGCCCTGTTTTCCGGCGATGTGGTCGACGTTGCGCAGGATGTTCTCCACGTCGCCCCACGCCTGCACCAGTTTGCAGGCCCCCTTCTCGCCGATGCCCGGCACGCCGGGGATGTTGTCCGAGGCGTCGCCCCACAGCGCCAGGATGTCGCGCACGAGCACGGGGTCGTCGATGCCGTACTTGAGGCGAATCGCCTCGCGGTCGACAATCTCGATGCCGTCGGAGCCCTTCTGCTTGTAGATGACGCAGTGGTCGCGCACGAGCTGTCCGTAGTCCTTGTCGGGGGTCACCATGTAGACCTCGTAGCCCGCGTCGACCCCCTTGTGGGCCAGCGTGCCGATGACGTCGTCGGCCTCGAACCCCTCGACCTCGAGCACGGGGATGCACATGGCGTCGAGCACCCGCTTGACGTAGGGGACCGAGAGGAGGATATCCTCGGGCGTCTCTGCGCGGTTGGCCTTGTAGGCGGGGTAGAGCTCGCGGCGGAAACTGCCCCCCTTGGGGTCGAAGGCAACCCCCAGCAGGTCGGGCTGCTCGCGCTTGAGGATGTCGCGCAGGAACTTCACGAATCCGAAGACGACGGAGGTGTTCATCCCGGCGCGGTTGCGCATCGGACGCCCCAGGAAGGCGTAGTAGTATTTGAATATCAATGCGTATGCATCGACCAGAAAGAGCTTTTTCATCGCATTTTCCGATTTTGTTTCATTCGTCGTATCGCGGCGGGCGGCAGGGCAGCGGGCAGACCGGCCGTCGACCTTCAACCGTCGGCGGGGCGGGGAGTGGCGGGGCTTTGGGCGGGGCAGGGCGGCGCGGGCGGTTCGCGGCGGTTTGGGCGGGGCAGCGTTTGCGGCGGTTCGGAATGGGGGAGCGGCATACGCGGCACAACGTCCGACACACGCCACCCGGCACCCGATTTCCGGCACGCGGCCCGGTCCGATTTGTCCGAACCCTCAACGGCCCGACACCTCAACGACCCGGCATCCCGTTTTCTCGACCCCGGCGCCCGGCACACGGCACCTCAACCCCTCAACATCGCGGACCTCACCACCTTACCGGCCCCGGCACACGGCACCCGGCGCCTCAGCGGTTGTCCTCGGCGTACCACTCGGCAAAGGAGGTGGCCGTCTCGTGGAGCCGGAGGGCATGGAGCTCCACACCGGCGGGGAGCCGCCGCGCAATGCGGGCGGCAAAGTCGGCGAGCATGTTCTCGCACGTGGGCTGGTAGTCGACCTCGACCAGACGGTGGAACCGCTCGCCGAGCAGCCGGGCGAGCGCCTCGTTGGCCGGCGAGCGGCGCAGCACGAAGGCGTGGTCGAGGCGCGAAACGACCTCCTCGCCCACGATGCGCTTCAAATCACCGAAATCCATCACCATGCCGCACTTGGGGTGCGACTCATCCGCACAGGGGCGCCCCTTGACCGTCACGAAAAGACGGTACGAATGGCCGTGAATCTCGCGGCAGGCGCCGTCGTACCCCTCGAGGGCGTGCGCCGCCTCGAAGGAGAACTCCTTGGTAAGTCTGATTGTTGCCATAGCGAACAAAGTTACGCATAAAAAACGGAAGGAGAAAAGCCTTCGCCGACTTTTCTCCCTCCCATATCCGCGGGGCAGTCACACCCCCGGCACCCGCTGCGAAACCCGTTCCGGCTCCTGCTGCCTGCTTCCGCGCTGCGGGGCCTTTCCTGCGCAACCGCAGCCGCTGTCATCGCGCAGCACCCGGACCGCCGCCACGCAGCCGCCGCTGTCACCGTGCAGCACCCGGGCCGCCTGCACGGCCGTCGCTTCGGGGCCACTGCCGCGGGGACCCTTCCCGGGCCACCTCTGCGCCGCCGGGACCTTCTTCGGGCCACCGCCATGCCGCCGCCGCTGTCATCGCGCTTCCGGGGCCGCCGCCATGCAGCCGCCGCTGTCACCGCGCTTCCGGGGCCGCCGGAACAACCGCTTCCGGAGCCGCTACCGCCACTCGGGCTGCCACGGGCAGTACATCAACACGCCCTGCTGCGAGGTGAGCTCCTGCACCTGACGGTACTCCCTCATCATGCCGCCGAGCTCCGAGCGAAGCATCTGCTGCCGCACGCTCACACCCAGCTCCGAGAGGAGCGCCCAGAGACCCTCGGGCTGCTCGACAACCTCCTTGACGCGGAAGTCGTCCCCCAGCTCCGCCTTGTCGGCCGCCAGGGCAATCGCCTCGCGCAGACCGCCGATGCCGTCCACCAGACCGATGTCGAGGGCATCCTCGCCCGACCAGACGCGGCCGCCGGCAATCTCCAGCACGCGCTCCAGCGGCAGGTTGCGCCCCTGGGCGACGTTGCCCGTGAAGGTGGCGTAGACCTTGTCGACACCGCGCATGATGGAGGCGCGTTCCGCCGGCGTGAGCGGCGAGATGGAGCCCATGCCGGCCGAGCGGTTGCTCTTCACGCCGTCGAGCGTGATGCCGAGCTTGTTTTTCAGCGCGTCGGGCGTGTAGAGGTACATGCCGAAGACGCCGATGGAGCCCGTGAGCGTCAGCCGGTCGGAGACGATGGCGTCGGCCGGGCAGGAGATGTAGTATCCGCCGCTGGCGGCATAGGAGCCCATCGAGACGATGACGGGCTTCTCGGCGCGCAGCAGCTCCAGCTCACGCCAGATGATGTCGGAGGCCAGGGCGCTGCCGCCGGGCGAGTTGACCCGCAGCACCACCGCCTTGACGCTCTCGTCGGCGCGCACCCCGGCCAGCGTGCATGCCAGCGTGTTGCCGTAAATCTTGTCCAGCTCGTAGCCCTCGCCGTCGACAATCGAGCCGTCGGCGTAGACCACCGCCACGGCGGGCTGCGAGAGACTCGATGCTGCGCCGAAGCCCGTCTGCGCGGCGTAGTCGCCCAGCGTGACGAAGCTGTAGTGGCCCTCGGCGTCGGGCTCCAGGCCGTACGAGGCGAAGACGTCGTTCATCTGGTCCTCGTAGAGCAGGCCGTCGACCAGCCCCTTCTCGAGGGCATCCTCGGGCAGCACTACCTCCAGATTGTCGGCCATGCGGTTGAGCTCCTCGGGCGAGATGCCGCGCGCGTCGGAGACGGCCCGCACGAGCGTTCCCCAGATGGAGTTGACCAGCTCCTGCATCTGCAGCCGGTTGGCGTCCGACATGCGGTCGAGGATGTAGGGCTCGACGGCGCTCTTGTACTTGCAGACCGTTGGACGGAAGACCTCGGCGTGGAGGTCCAGCTTGTCGAGCAGCCCCTTGTAGAAGGTGAGGTTGAAGGCCAGACCCGACCAGTCCATCCCCCCTTCGGGGTGGAGGTATACGCTGTCGGCCACCGAGGCGAGGTAGTAGGCCCCCTGGTTGTAGACCTCGTTGTAGGAGACGACGAACTTGCCGCTCTGCCGGAAGTCGGCAATCGCGCCGCGCAGCTCCTCCATGAGGGCCGAACCGGCGATGCTGCCCGCGCCGTTGAGGCGCAGGTAGATGCCGCGGATGCGGCTGTCGGCGGCCGCGGCCTCGATGGCGCCCATCGCCTTGAGGACGGGCAGCGAGTGGCGCGAGGTCATCGTCGCGAAGTCAAACTCGGCCAGAGGATTCGTTGCGGGCGAGTCGGTGATGGTCTCGTCGAGGTTGATTTCGAGAATCGAGCCGTCGGGAACCGAGACCGCCTTCTCGAAGGAGCCCGCCAGACCGGCCATGCTCACCAGCAGCATCATGCCGATGTAGCAGACGAGGAAGCATCCGACCACGAAGGCCAGCACCCCCGCCAGAAAAGTCTTGAGAAAATTCATTGTGCGTATGGTTTTTATTGTTTGTTGTTTTCCAGCATGTTTTTGAAGGTCCGGAAACGCGCCTGAACGGACAGCCCGCCGATTTCTCTCCAGACGTCCCGGGAACTCGCCCCCAAAAGGACTGCCGCCAGCTTTTCTCCGGCCGCCCGCGGGACAGCTCACCGGAAACTCGCCTTGAACGGACAGCCCGCCGGCTTCTTTTCCACAGACCCGGCCCCGGTTTTCAACAGCCGCTCCGGATGCTCCGAACCCTCCGGCCTTATCGGAACCGCACGCCAGCTTCTCTCCGGCCCTCGGGACCGCCCCCCCGGCGACCCCGCCCGAACCGACCAGCTGCCGGACTGTTGCGACCGCTCCGGAGGACCGGACGAACCCCCGAAACCGCCTCCGCGCATGCGCGCGAACTCCTATTCTACGGCAAAGATAAACACTTCATTCTGAAAAACAAATAAATTTTATCGCTTTTCGATAAATATTCCGCCCCAAAAAGCACTTTTCTTCAAAATAAGCATTATATTTGCGAAAACTACACCCCGCCCGCTCCGCCGCATGCCGCACACCGACATCAGCGGCAGTGCGGAGCGAAGGGTCGGAAAAACGCAAAACACCCTTTTCAACCTATGGATACAAAGGAGAAAATCATCGAGCTGCTCGGCTCGCTCATCCACCCCGAAACGGGCGAGGACCTGGTCAAGAGCGGCTTCGTTGAGCAGGTCAACGCCTCGGACGAACACATCTCCGTGGCGCTGCACTTCGCCAAGGCGCGCGACCCCTTCGCCTTCAAGCTCAAGGCGCAGGCCGAGGCGCTGCTGCGCGAAGCCTTCCCCGCCGCCACCGTCACGGTGATGCTGCGCGAGGGTACGCCGCGCAAACCCCAGCAGCAGGAGCACCGCACCACGACGGGGGCCATCCGCCACGTGGTGGCCGTCGCCTCGGGCAAGGGGGGCGTCGGCAAGTCGACCGTCACGGCCAACCTCGCCGTGGCGCTGCGCAACATGGGCTACCGCGTCGGCGTGCTCGATGCCGACATCTACGGACCCTCGCAGCCCCGGATGTTCGGCGTCGAGGGCTACCTGCCCGACGCCGTGCAGGAGGACGGCATCGACCAGATAGTCCCCGCCCGGGCGCAGGACATCGAGCTGATGTCGATTGGCTTCTTCATCAAACCGACCGACGCGCTGCTCTGGCGCGGCGCCATGGCGGTCAACGCCCTGCGGCAGATGATTCACCAGACGCGCTGGGGCGAGCTGGACTTCCTGCTCACGGACCTGCCTCCCGGCACGGGCGACATCCACCTCTCGATTATCGGCGAGCTGAAGATTGACGCCGCCGTGATTGTCTCCACCCCGCAGCAGGTGGCCGTGGCCGACGTGGTGCGCGGCGTGGAGCTGTTCCGCAACCCGCAGGTCAACATCCCCGTGGCGGGCATCATCGAGAACATGGCGTGGTTCACCCCCGAGGAGCTGCCCGACAACCGCTACTACCTCTTCGGCAAGGGGGGCGCACGCCGCTATGCCGAGCAGAACGGCGTCGACTTCCTGGGCGAAATTCCTATCGTACAGTCGATTATGGAGTGCTCCGAGGAGGGGCGTCCGGCCGCCGGCATCGACCCGCGGGTCGAAAAGTGGTACCGCGACATCGCCGGACGGATTGTGGAAAAGGTGCGCAAATAGTGTTGGCAACCTGTCGATAACCGTTCGAAAAAAAAGAACAACTTGGGGCCCGAAAATTTGCAGACCACGAAAAAAGGGTGTGTGTACGGATTTTCCACAACTCCAAAAAAAGTTTTCGAAAATTGTTGCAGCCGCAATCATCCGCCGCGAGAGGGTCGATGTGGAAAACCGAGGGGTGTTGAAATGTGGAAAAGTGTTTTCAACAGTTGTCCATAACCCGTCGGGCAGTCCCGAATCAGAGCCACTTGCGGCGGCGGGTTACCGACAGCGGCAACGACGGATGTCGAAGAAAATTCCGCGCTCCGACTTGTCAACATTGTCAACACCCATTATTATTCTTATTTTTAGATTTTAATAATTATAAATAAAAGATAAAAGAGAAGATGACTGTGGACAACCGCCCGGCGCTCCGCCGGAAAATCGAAGAGCTCAAG
>ULTP01054048.1_pt1 | contig 30192 bp, 29 predicted proteins | sample 1957721 | NCBI WGS metagenome assembly ULTP01 (sample SAMEA4835737, study PRJEB28245) | human gut metagenome | biome: gut microbiome; material: fecal sample | place: Denmark | collected 2008 | reverse complement strand
GAGATCACCACCGGCGCACAGCGTGAGCACCGCTATGAGGTGCTGAAGAAGCAGGCCGAGGAAAAGGGTCTGGCCGAGGACGTCAAGTTCTATCTGGAGTTCTTCCAGTATGGCTGCCCGCCGCACGGCGGCTTCGGTCTGGGCATCGACCGCCTGACCATGCTGCTCTGCGGTCTGCCCATCAAGGAAGCCGAGTTCCTGTTCCGCGGCCCCAACCGTCTGACTCCGTGATGATGGGGCGTTATCATGAACGCCGCAGAACATTATACCACCCGCTACCTCGAACCGAAGGATCTGGACCAGTACAACGCGCTGCTGCGGTATACTTTTCAGGTCACGGAAGAGGAACTGACCGCCACCGGCTGGAAGGACGATGAGATCAAGCAGTCCAAGTTCCCGGTGCTGGAGCGCGCCGATGTGCTGGGCTGCTTCGATGGCGAAGACCTCATCTCGCAGTTCGCGGTCTACCCGCTGAAGATGAACATTTACGATACGGTGTACCATGTCGGCTTTGTCACCAGCGTCTGCACCTACCCGGAGTACACCGGGCAGGGCATCATGAAAAAGCTGATGATCCAGGGCCTGACCCAGATGCACGAGGAGGGAAAATCCTTCGCGCTGCTCTACCCGTATTCCATCCCGCTGTACCATCATCTGGGGTGGGAGATCGTCTCCAACAAGATCTCGTTCAACATCAAGGACCGGCAGATCCCCACCAAGGTCAAAGCGCCCGGCTACGTCCGCCGCGTCTCCTGGGACAACACCGAGTTCCATGAGCTGCACTCCCACTTTGCGTCCATCACCCATGGGTGCCTGTTCCGCAACAGCCTCGCGTGGGAGGAATACTGGCGCTGGGATGAGGACGACACCAATGTGGCCGTCTATTACAACGTCAAGGATAAGCCCTGCGGCTACATGGTCTACCTCATCAAGAACGACATCATGCACATCAAGGAAATGGTCTATCTGAACCGCGAGGCGCAGAAAGGCCTGTGGGAGTACATCCACGCCCACGATTCCATGATCGACGAGGTACACGGCAGCACCTATTTCAGCGAACCCATCGCCTTTGAGATGGACGATGGCGACATCAAAGAGAGCATCCGCCCCTATGCCATGGGCCGCATCATCGACGTGGAAGACTTCCTCGTCGATTATCCCTGCGACCCGGACGGCGGCACCCTGACCATCGCGCTGGAGATCGAGGACAAGCTCCTCCCGTGGAACGACCGCACCTTCACGGTGAAGTTCGAAAACGGCGAATGCACCCAGACGCGGGAACCGCCGGAGCATCATCTCAAAATGGGCATCGGCACCCTTTCCACCCTGCTGCTGGGCTATAAGACGGCAGAACGTCTGTATGAGCTGGAGCGCATCGAGGGCAGGGAAGAGGCCGTTGAGCGTCTGGACGATGTGCTCTTCCACAAGATCCCGTACATCTCGGATTACATCTGAACAAACTATAAAAACCCTCTCCGTCATTGCTTCGCAATGCCGCCCCGCCCAAAGGGCGGGGTCTGGTGCTGTATGTTACGGCATCAAAAAGCTCCCCCTTTCGGGGGAGCAGGCATGCGTCAGCGTGGCGGAGAGGGTTTTATTCGCTCAAAGGAGCGTCGGCACCAGTTCGGTCAGCTTTTCAGCCAGCTGCGCATGGCCGCGGCGGGTCAGGTGCATGAAGTCGATCTGGTTGAACTCGCACCCCTCTGCATCGAGGAAATGCACGTGGTTGCGTGCGGCGATCATCTGGAACTGCGCGGCCACCCCGCGGGACTTCTCCACGCAGCCGTCGCCCATGACTTCGTCGTGGAAGCCCTCCTTGATGCGGGGCGGTGCCACGATGAGGATGTTGGGCTCCTTGCCGCCCCAGCAGTCCACGCTCTTGCACTTCTGGATCAGCCGCTCCATGCCGGCGCCGATGCAGGCGGCGTTGGCACCGAAACGCTCCTTGACATCGTTCGTGCCCAGCATGATGATGAGCAGGTCGATGACCTCATGGCTCTTCAGCAGGGCATACGCGACGCTCAGAGCGTCCATGGATTCGTGGATGGGGTCCACGAAAACGGTCGTCCGGCCGGACAGGCCCTCTTCCGTGACAAGGTACTGGCTGCCCAGCGCGGTCTGCAAACGGCAGGTCCAGCGCTCGTCCTCGTTGAAGCGGATGCCGCCGTCGGCGTTGTCCTTCGGGTCGGCGCAATAGCCGTGGGTGTTGGAGTCGCCCAGGCAGAGAATGTGAGTTTTCATCGCAAATACACTCCTTTTTGAGTTATCGTTCCGGATGGCTCTGGCGGAAATAGTAGATGGCGCCGACCATTCCGGCGTCGTTGTGCAGCTGGGCGGCGCGGATCTCCAGCCCTTCGGCAAAGGCAGGCATCACGGAGGCTCTCACCTTGGCCGCAATGGGGTCGATGAGCAGCTTCTGCTGGGCGCTCACGCCGCCGCCGATCAGGATCAGCTGGGGGTTGAAGATGTGCACCATGCCGGCAAGGCCCTGCGCGATCTCGTCCGTCCAGTGGTCCAGCAGGGCAAGGACGGTCTCGTTGCCTGCCTGCGCGGCGGCGAAGATCGCGCGGCCGTTCGTCCAGGCGGGGTCTTTCTCCTGCGCAGCACGGACGAGTGCGGTGGTGGCGGCGTAGCGCTCCCAGCAGCCCGCAGCCCCGCAGGTGCACGGTACACCATCGAGCGCATGGAGCCGGTAGTGGCCCAGCTCACCGCCCAGACCACGGGCACCTTCCAGCAGGCGGCCCCCGGTCAGGATGCCGCCGCCGACGCCGGTGCCCAGCGTCACCCCGATGACGTCGGTGTAACCCTTTGCGCCGCCGACCCAGACTTCGCCCAGGCACATGCAGTTGGCGTCGTTCGCTACGGTCACGGGCAGACCGAACAGCGATTCGAGTTCCGCTTTGATGGGGGAGCCGATGTAGTGGGGCAGATTGCCGCAGGTGCCGACGACCGTTCCGGCGCGGCTGTCGATCTGGCCGGTGGCCGAAACGCCCACGCCGACAAGGGCGGCAGGGGAGAGGCCCTGCGCTTCCACAAAGGCTTTGGCTGCCTTGCACACCGTGGTCAGGATGGGCGTCTCGTAGCCGTCAAAGCTGACGCTCTCCTCGGCTTTGGCCAGCACGGTGCCGGTCTCATCCACGATGCCCAGCTTGACGGAGGTGCCGCCGATATCAATGGCAAGATACTGTTTTGTCTTCATAAAAACGTCTCCGCGTCAGTGGTTCATGGCGTTGATGGCACCGGTGAAGCGGGCCGTGATCTCGGCGGGGCGGGTGATGGCACCGCCGACCACGAGGGCGAACGCACCGGCTTCCAGTGCCTTGACGGCCTGTTCGGGATAGTGGATGTGCCCCTCGGCGATGATCTTGGCCGGGCACTCGGCGGCCAGCTTGTGGACGAATGCGAAGTCGATGTCGTTGATGCCCTGCGTCTCCGGGGTGTAGCCGCGCATCGTGGTGCCCACAAAGTCAGCACCGGCTTCGGCGCAGGCCATGGCATTTTCAAAATTGTCGCAGTCGGCCATCAGCAGCTGGTCGGGATACTTCGCCTTGATGGCGCGGATGAATTCCGCAGAAGTGGAGCCGTCCGGGCGGAGCGCACCGGTGCCCTGCACGGCGAGGATGTCCACACCGCAGGCCACCAGCTCGTCCACTTCCTTCATGGTCACGGTGATGTACATCGGGGTGCCGGGGTAGTCCTTTTTGATGATGCCGATGACGGGCAGGTCCACGACGGCCTTGATCTGGGTGATGTCGCGCACCGTGTTGGCGCGGATGCCGACGGCCCCGCTCATGGCGGCGGCTTTGGCCATCAGGGGCATCACGCCGCCCTCCTTGGTGTACAGCGGCTCGTGCTCCAGCGCCTGGCAGGAGACGATCAGGCCGCCCTTGATCTGAGCAAACAGTTTTTCCTTATCCATGGTATTTATCCTCCATTCTGATCTTTACGACTGCTTTGCGCACATTCCTGCAATCGGGCTGTGCAACGCCGGGCTTGTGCAGCTCGCCGGGGAAGAAGAGCACGAACCGCCCGCCGCCCAGGGTACCGAACACGGCGTCCGGGCTGTCCTGAAAGCCGATGTCCGGGGCATAGGGTTTCACTTCGGTGCCGGGTGCGGTCTCGTAGCCCCAGCCTTCGCTGCCGGTCAGGTCGATCTGCAGATCGGCGTAGATGCGGTGGTATTCCGGATGCGAGCCTTCGTTGGGGTGGAGTTCGGCGTCCATCACGTTGATGAACACCGTGTCGCCGTCCACTTCGGTGCGGCCCAGCGGCAGAGTGTTCAGGTCACAGGCCATCAGGAAGGTGATGGCCGTGTCGAGGTTCTTGTGGAAGCCCTGATACAGGGTCAGGTGCTCCAGAGTATCGCAGATCATAAGGTCCCTCCATCAAAAAGAGCGCCGACCCTCTCCCCTCAGAAACGAGACGGAAGAGGGGGCGCTTTTTCAGTTTACAGATTTACAGTTTCGCAATGGCAGCTTCGATCATGGCCTGTGCCTCGGCCACGATGGGCTCGTCTTCGGGGATGAGGCTGGGCATCGGCTCACGGACGCCGCCCAGCTCCAGACCGTACATCCGGCGCAGGATCTCTTTCTGCACGGCGTACAGGTTGCCGTGTGCCTCGCACATCTTGTAGATGATGCGGTCGGCCTCATACTGGATGGCCTGAGCTTCCCGGATCTCGCCCTTGTTGATGTGCTCGTTCATGGCCAGATACAGTTCGGGCATGACGGCATAGGTACCGCCGATGCCGCCGTCGGCGCCGATGACGCGGCCGGAAACGAACTGCTCATCGGGGCCGTTGAAGACCACGAAATTGCCCTCGCCGCGGGCGGCGATGCCGGCATCCTTGAACATCTGGATGTCCTGAGTGGGCATGGAGCTGTTCTTGACGGCCACCACGTTGGGGTTCTTCAGCATTTCCTTCAGCAGGCTCATGGTCAGTGCCGTGCCTGCCAGCTGGGGAATGTTGTAGATGACGAAATCGGTGTGGGGGGCAGCAGCGGACATGGCGTTCCAATACTTGGCGATGGCATACTCCGGCAGGTGGAAGTAGATCGGGGGGATGGAAGCAATGGCGTCCACGCCCACGCTCTCGGCGTGTTTTGCCAGTTCGACGCTGTCGGCAGTGTTGTTGCAGCCGACATGGGCAATCACGGTGATCTTGCCCTTGGCTTCGCTCATCACGGCCTCCAGGACCTGCTTGCGCTCGTCGGGGTGCTGGTAGATGCACTCACCGGACGAACCGCCGACATACACGCCCTTGACGCCCTTGGCAATCAGGTGGCGGGTGAGGGCCTTGACGCCCTCCACGGAAATGTGGCCGTCCTTGTCATAGCAGGCATAGAACGCAGGGATGACACCCTGATACTTGGAAATGTCTTTCATGATACTTGTCTCCTTCTCTATCGAATCATGGTTCAGACGTTGTTTGTTGGGGGAGGGAAACCAAAACAGCAAGCTCGTACGCTCTCTGTTCGGGCAACGGGAGCAGTGCCCTCTTGCGGTGCCCTGCATCCGCTTCGGCCCTTGGGCGGGCCTCGCGTCTTGCAGACCGCTGCGCCAAAAATCCCTCCCTGTTTCCGCCGCAGGCGGCGGTCGGGATTTTAGCCCTTAACCGCACCCATTGCGATGCCCTTGGTGAAGTACTTCTGGAAGATGAGGAAGATGATGATGATGGGCACAGCAGCCAATGCGGCACCGGCCATGATCAGGCCGAAGTCGGTGCTGTTCTCTGCCTGCAATTTCGCAATGCCCAGCGAAATGGTCAGGTTGCTGGTGCTGGACAGCATGATCAACTGCATGAAGTAGTCGTTCCAGCTGTTGATGAAGGTGAAGATGGCCAGCGCACCGACGCCCGGTTTGACCATCGGCAGAACGATGCTGATAAAGGTCTTTGCTTCGCTCGCACCGTCGATGCGGGCCGCTTCCAGCATTTCGGTGGGGATGCCCTCACTGAACTGTTTCATCAAAAAGACACCGAACGGCCAGCCGACGATGGGGAAGATGACGGCCCAGATGGTGTTGTACAGGTTCAGGGAGCTCATCTCACGCAGCAGGGGGATCAGAATGACCTGCTTGGGCAGTGCCATGGCGCAGACGATGAGGGTGAACAGCACCTTGCGGCCGACGAAGCGCTTCTTAGCCAGCGCATAGCCCGCCATGGCGGCGGTGATGCAGGTCAGGATCATGGAAGTGACAGCCATGAACACGGTGTTGATCATCCAGCGCAGCGCAGCCGGAGCCGTGGGGCCGACGGAGAAATAGGTGGGCTCGCCGTCGCTGCTGAACCGTGCGCTGAAGGGGATGGCCAGCTGCCACAGCGGAGCGCTCTTGCCCGCGAACAGCTTCTGGTAGTTGGTCAGCACCCACTCATGGGGCCACCACTCCGGGGTGGTGGAGTTGATGGCAGCGCCGGTCTTGAACGAACCGGTGATGATCCAATACAGCGGGAAAGCGAACGTCACCGCAACGATGCTGATGAGGATCAGCGTCAGGATGGTGTAGGCGCTGGCTTTCTTGAGCTTGCTGGGGTGCCGCTTCAACGGCTTTTGTTTCTTTTCAGTTGCACTCATTGTTTGGCACCTCCCTTAATTGTCCTGATTGCCCAGTTTGAACTGGACTGCCGACAGGATGGCGATGATGACCGCCAGCACAACGCCCATTGCATTGCCGTAGCCGTAGCGGTACAGCTTGAATGCGGTGTAGTAGATGTAGTACATGATGGTGTCGGTGCTGTGGTTGGGGCCGCCGGACGTCAGCAGCTGGATCAGTGCGAAGCACTGGAAGGAGTTGATGGTGGTGATGACCAGGATGTACAGGGTGGTGGGCATGATGGCGGGCCACTTGATCTTCCAGAACGCCTGGAAATCGTTGGCACCGTCCACTTCGGCTGCCTCGACGATGGACTGGTCCACATTGCCCAGTGCGGAGACGTACAGAACGATGGGCTGGCCCACGGAGGTAGTCAGCAGGATGAGGATGATGCAGCCCAGAGCGAACCGCTCATCGCCCAGCCAGTTGATGTTCTTGTCGATGAGGCCGAGCGTTTTGCCCAGATAGTTGAAGATGCCGTAGTAGTTGTTGTACATCCACTTCCACACGACGGTAACGGCGACCGAACCGGTGACGACGGGGAGATAGAACACGCAGCGGAAGAGGCTGGTGGTCCACTCCGGCAGATCGACGATGGCCGAGCTGACCCACAGCGAGAATGCACAGGTAACAGGCACGGAGACCACGACGATGATGATGGTGTTCTTCAATGCGCCGATGAAGATGGGGTCTGCGAACAGCTCTTTGTAGTTCGCCAGGCCGACGAAGATGTCAGCGCGGTTCATGGTGGAATCGAAGAAGCTCGTGACCACGCACAGGATCATGGGGTAGATGACGAATCCCAAGAAGAAGATCAGGCTGGGCAGAAGGAAGAGGTAGGATGCGATGGTCTCCTGCCGGACCAGTGCGCGGCTGCGCTTCGGCTCTTTGATCGATGCAGTCTTTGCAGCCAAGAAAATCACCAAACCTTTCGTTTTGATCGGCTCCCGACGGATTTTTTGCAAAAGAATTGCCCCTCCCTCGCCGGGATTTTCGAGGAAGGGGCAAGGGTTTTATCAAGAGATGACGGTCAGGATGGGGTGTGCAGCTTATGCCTCAGCAGTAGCGGCAGCGTTTGCATTCTGAACGAAGGTCGCAACAGCCTGCTCGACAGGCTCGCCGGTGCCGACGCGCTGCAGCATGTTCCACCACTCGGTACGAGCCGTTGCCCAGCCCGGAGTGATCTGGTAGTAGTCGCCCAGGTAGGACATGAACTTGGTGTACTCGCTCATGATGTCGTTGCCGGCGTAGATGTCGCCAACGCTCTCACGGACGGGGAAGTAGGTGGAAGCCAGAACGCTTGCACCGACCTGGTCGGGATCTGCTGCGATGAAGTCGATGAAGGTCTTGGCTGCTTCGATCTTGGCCTCGTCGCCGTTGTCAAAGATGCCGAAGCCCCAGATACCGCCGCACAGCTTCGGGTCACCGCTCTCGGTGGGGAAGGCCATGGGGAAGATCTCGTCGCCGCTGTTGGTCAGACCGGCGTCGTTGTTGTCGGAGTTCAGCTGCTGTGCGATGTTCCAGCAGAATGCCATCTGCAACGTGCCGTTGCGGAACAGGGTGATCTCCTCGCCGCCATTGATGGAAGCATCAAAGTTGACGCCCTTTGCATCGTACAGAGCCTGGATGGCCTTGATGTTTTCGGGGGAGTCAGCAGTGTACTTGGTGTGGGCTGCATCGGTGAAGGTGCCGCCGTACATGTTATTGATGATGGCGCGGGTGCCCTGGTCGCCGCCCTGGCCGCTGCAATAAATGGCTGCGACGTTCTCGTAACCGCCATTGTACAGTGCGTCAACGGTCTTCAGGAAGCCGTCGGTGCTCCAGGTGTGCTTGTCGGTATCAATGTACTGGTCTGCGCCCACTTCCTTGACCTTGGTCATGTTGACGGCCATGCAGTGTGCGGTCATGCACAGGGGATACTCGTAGTAGTCACCGGCCTCGTTCTTGCAGGCGGATTCGACCGATGCGTAGATGTCCTTCTTGGCATCGTCGGTCCACAGGTCGTTCAGGGGAGCCATGACGCCCTTCTTGCCCCAGTTTGCAACCAGACGCTCCGGGCCTTCCATGATCAGGTCGGGTGCGCTGCCGCCCTCGATGGCGGTGTTGACCTGGTCGTCGCCGTTGGTGTAGTCCAGATACTCGACGGTGACCTTGATATCCGGATACTTTGCGTTGAAGCTGGAGATCAGCTCCTGCACAGTCTCATCCTTGCCCCAGCCGCCGATGGGGTATGTCCACAGCTTGATGCTTGCACCGGCAGAGGCGGTGCTGGAAGCAGCTGCGGAAGAAGCAGTCGAAGACGCTGCGGTGCTGGAAGAAGAGGAACCGCCGCATGCGGCCAATGCGCCTGCTGCGCTCAGGATGCCGGCAGCCTTCAGGAAGGAGCGACGAGAGATACAGTTTTTCATAACGAAATTCTCCTTGCATATCATATGTTTGCGGCTTATCGTGTCGAGCCGCTGTTGTTGCCTTTATTATAGAAAAATATTTTCATTTTGTCTATCTATGTAATGCACAATTTTGAAAAAACTTTCTTGTGAACAACTACCAAATCGAGCGAAGAGAACGACTCTTTTTCAAAAAACAGCAGAATTTTTGGTGATTGTATCCATTTTGTAACCATTGCAAAAACACGGATTTTACATAGCCTGAAAAAAGTTTTCGAAGACAAAAGGGGCGTTTTTGTCTGATTTTGAAAAGAATTTTCGGAAATAAGTCGTACTTTCCGGCTGAAATTGGACGCTCTGCACAGAAAACGGCGGTGATTTGTGGTGAAAGCCGCTCTTGCCAAGGAGGAAAGATTCTTTTATACTTTCATTAAGAAAGAGTCCCGGCAAAGGCGTCACAGCGGTATGTGCGGCGGAGCAGACACGGATGCCGGGGAAAAAAGTAGGAGAGAGAGCTGACATGTCTACTAATTTCTGGGAGCTGCTGCACCAGCGGCAGGACGAGCTGACCAAATCCGGGCGGATGGTGGCGGATTACCTCATCCACCATGCCGACGAGGCGCAGTATCTTTCGATCTCGTCGCTGGCGCGGGAGTGCAAGGTGGCCGAGGCGACCGTTTTCCGGTTCTGCCGGGCGCTTGGGTTCGAAGGATATCATGAGATGCGCATTGCGCTGGCCCAGGCCAATGCGACCGCTTCGCTCATCAATCAGCAGGAGCCGGAGCCGGGCACGACCACCGACAAGCTCTGTGAGCATGCGAGCGCGTTGTTCCTCACGGCCATCAATGGCACCCAGAGCGCCCTTTCGCCGGATGCGGTGGACAAGGCCGTGGATCTGCTGCGGGCAGCAAGGCAGGTGTTCTGCCTGGGGCAGGGCGGCAGTATGCTGCTGGCCAATGATATCTGTGCCCGCTTTTCCAGCCTGTCCAACAAGTTCCGCACGGCAGGAGACAGCCACTTGCAGCTTCTCTCCGCCAGCCTGATGACGCCGGAGGACGTCGTGCTCTTCGTCTCCTATTCGGGCGCGACCCGCGACATGATGGAGACCCTGCGCACCGCAAAGGCATCCGGCGCAAAGATCGTCCTGCTGACCCACTACGAGGACTCGCCGGGCGCTGCGCTGGCGGACGTGGTGTTGCTCTGCGGCGCACAGGAAAGCCCGCTGGATTCCGGCAGCATCCCCATCAAGGTGTCGGTGCTCTACGTGGCCGAGGTACTGCTGCTCCGCTATATGTTGGATGACCCCCAGCAGGCCAACGATGCCCAGGACCGCACGAGCGAGGCCGTGGCCATCAAGCTGCTCTAATAAAAAAGGAAACCCTCTCCGTCAGCCTTGTGCGCTGGGAGAGGGTTCTATTTTTGCGTTTTGAGAATATAGTGTCTCTGAGAACGCCAGATGCGGACAGGAGGAGACCATTTTGGAAAAGCAGGAACGTTTGGAAGCCACGGTCTGCCGCGAGATCGGTGCACGCACCGGCGGCGAGATCCTGATCGGAGTGGTGGGCCCGGTACGCACCGGCAAAAGCACCCTCATCAAGCAATTCATGGAGCAGCTGGTGCTGCCTGCCATCGAGGAGGACGACGCCCGCCTCCGTGCGCGGGACGAACTGCCCCAGTCGGCGGCGGGGCGCACCATCATGACGACCGAGCCGAAGTTCATCCCGGAGCACGCCGTCCCGCTCCAGCTGGAAGGCGGCGGTGAGTGCCGCATCCGCCTCATCGACTGCGTGGGCTATATGGTGGAAGGGGCCATGGGCCACGAGGAGAACGAAAAGCCCCGCATGGTCAAAAGCCCCTGGTTTGAGGAAGAGATCCCCTTTGACCTTGCCGCCGAGACCGGCACCCGCAAGGTCATCCGGGATCACTCCACCATCGGCATCGTTGTCACCACCGATGGCACCATCAGCGAGATCCCGCGGGAGAACTATCTTCCCGCTGAACAGCGGGTCGTGGAGGAGCTGGAAGCGCTGGGCAAGCCCTTTGTCATTCTGCTCAACAGCACCCACCCGGACGCCCCGGAAACGCAGGCCCTTGCGGCGCAGATGGAGCAGGCGTATGGGCGCAGTGTGCTGCCCGTGAGCTGCATCGACCTGGACCGCGCCGCCCTGCACGAGATCCTGCGGCGGGTGCTCTACGAGTTCCCGGTGCGGGAGCTGGATTTTGCCATCCCGCGCTGGGTCACCATGCTGGACCGGGGCCACTGGCTCCAAACGGAGATCTACACGGCCGCGCTGGATTTTTCGGAGAAGATCTCCCGCATGAAAGATGTCCCGGCCCAGAACAGCGCCGGAGCCCTTGCCAGCGATTCGGTGGAGCGCTCCACCCTCAGCGGCATGGATCTCTCGGAGGGCATCGTGCGGGTGACCGTTCTGCTCAAGCCGGATGTGTTCTACCGGGTGCTCAGCGAGCAGACCGGCCTTGCCATCGGCGATGAAGCGGGCCTGATGCCCTGCATCATTGAGCTTTCCAGAGCCAGGCGCGAATATGAAAAGATCCGCAGTGCGCTGGAACAGGTGGAGGCCACCGGATACGGTATCGTGATGCCTACCATCGACGAGCTTTCGCTCGAAGAACCGGAGATCATCCGGCAGGGCGGGCGGTACGGGGTCCGTCTGGAAGCCAGTGCCCCCTCCATCCACATGCTCAAGGCCGTGATCCACACCGAGATCAATCCCATCGTGGGCACCGAAAAGCAGAGCGAGGATCTGGTGCAGAGCCTTCTGGGCGACTTTGAGTCCGACCCGGAACGGCTGTGGGAGTCCAACATCTTCGGCAAGAGCCTGCATGAACTGGTCAACGAGGGCTTGCAGAACAAGCTCCTGCACATGCCGCAGGAAGCCCGCGGCCGCCTGCAGGATACGCTGGAAAAGGTCATCAACGATGGATGCAGCGGCCTCATCTGTATTTTGCTGTGAACATTTCACTTCCCGCCAAACTGTGACAAAAATCTTGACATCCAGCCCGGCCCGTGGTATTATACACAAAGATAATATCGTGCGTGGGTGGTTCTGCGCATCAAATCTTTTGAGCTAGAGAGGTTATATATTATGGAACGTATCAAGACGATCGCTACTCGTGACCTGACCAAGAGCGTTGTGACCGGTGGCTGCGGCGAGTGCCAGACTTCCTGCCAGTCCGCCTGCAAGACTTCCTGTGGCGTGGCAAACCAGAAGTGCGAGAACAGCAACAAGTAATTTCTGCAAATCGGATGCCGCCTTTGCCGGGCGGCATTTTTTTATGTAACAATGGAATGGAGACTAAAATGGTACATCAGTATCAATTGAACGGCTATAACATCGTGCTGGACACCTGCAGCGGCTCGGTGCATGTGGTGGACGATGTGGCGTATGACGTCATCGCCCTGTACAAGGAGCGCTCCGCCGATGCGATCGTAGCGGCCATGCTCGAAAAGTACGGCGACCGCCCCGACGTGACCGAGGCCGACCTGCGCCAGTGCCTGGAGGATGTGGCTGCACTGGAACAGGCGGGCAAGCTGTGGAGCCCCGATACCTACGCCGACATGGCCTTCGACTTCAAGAACCGCAACACCGTGGTCAAGGCGCTCTGCCTGCATGTGGCCCACACCTGCAACCTGAACTGCTCCTACTGCTTCGCCTCGCAGGGCCGCTATCAGGGCGACCGTGCGCTGATGAGCTTTGAGGTGGGCAAGCGCGCCATGGATTTCCTCATCGAGAACTCCGGCACCCGCCGCAACCTCGAAGTCGATTTCTTTGGCGGTGAGCCGCTGATGAACTTTGAGATGGTGAAGAAGCTGGTGGCCTACTGCCGCGAGCAGGAGAAGATTCACAACAAGAACTTCCGCTTCACCATGACCACCAACGGGATGCTGATCGACGAGGATGTGATCGACTTCTGCAACAAGGAGTGCCACAACGTCGTCCTGAGCCTCGATGGCCGCAAGGAGGTCCACGACCGCTTCCGCAAGGACTACGCGGGCCACGGCAGCTATGACGCCATCGTGCCCAAGTTCCAGGAGTTCGTCCGGAAGCGCGGCGACAAGGGCTACTATATGCGCGGCACCTACACCCACTTCAACACCGACTTCACCAACGACATCTTCCACATGGCAGACCTCGGTTTCACCGAGCTGAGCATGGAGCCGGTGGTCTGCAAGCCGGACGACCCCAGCGCCCTGACCGAGGCCGACCTGCCCATCCTGAAGGAGCAGTATGAGATCCTGGCCAAGGAGATGCTCAAGCGCGACCGCGAGGGCCGCGGCTTTACCTTCTACCATTACATGATCGACCTGACCGGCGGCCCCTGCATCTACAAGCGCATTTCGGGCTGCGGCTCCGGCACCGAGTACATGGCCGTGACCCCCTGGGGCGATTTGTACCCCTGCCACCAGTTCGTCGGCGACCCCAAGTACCGGATGGGCGACATCTGGAAGGGTGTCACCAACACCGCCGTGCGGGATGAGTTCAAGCACTGCAACGCCTACGCCCGCCCGGAGTGCAAGGATTGCTGGGCCAAGCTCTACTGCTCCGGCGGCTGTGCGGCCAACGCATACCACGCCACCGGCAGCATCACCGGCGTGTACGAGTACGGCTGTGAGCTGTTCCGCAAGCGGATGGAGTGCGCCATCATGATCCAGGTGGCCAAGAACCAGGAGCTGGCCGCACAGGGCATCGAGGTGCCCATCGAACTGGGCAGCACCTGCAATGCCTGCGCGGACGGCGAAGCCTGCGAATGAGCATGACCACGCCCATCGTGGACTTTGTGCAGAACTACGCAAAGTCCGGGACTTCCCGCCTTCACATGCCCGGCCATAAAGGGCAGGCCCTGCTGGGGTTTGAAGGACTGGACATCACCGAGATCCGGGGCGCGGATGAGTTGTACGAGGCCGATGGCATCATCGCCCAGAGCGAGGCCAACGCGACCCGGCTCTTCGGCACGGCCCATACCTATTACAGCACCGAAGGCTCGTCCCAGTGCATCCGGGCCATGCTCTGCCTGGCGATGCAGGCGGCCCCCGCCGGGCAGCGCCCGATGCTGCTGGCGGCCCGCAACGCCCACAAAGCGCTGCTCTATGCCGCCGCGTTGCTGGATCTTGACATCCAGTGGCTCTGGCCCGCGCCGGATGCTGCCGGGGCGCTGTGCAGCTGCCCCGTGACCGAAGCCCAGCTTGCCGCTGCACTGGACCGGCTGGCTTGGCAGGGGAGAACCCCCTTCGGCGTCTACCTCACCAGCCCGGACTACCTCGGCGGGATGCAGGACATCGCGGCCCTTGCAAAGGTCTGCGATGCGCACGGTGTGCCGCTGCTGGTGGACAACGCCCACGGTGCCTACCTGAACTTTCTGGTGGGCGGCAGCCGCCACCCCATTGCACTGGGTGCGGCGATGTGCTGCGATTCCGGGCACAAGACCCTGCCGGTCCTCACCGGCGGCGCCTACCTGCATCTGGGGCCGAAAGCGCCCGTGCAGGAGGAAACGGCAGTCCGCAATGCGCTGGCGCTGTTCGGCTCCACAAGCCCGTCTTATCTGATCCTGCAATCCCTCGACCGGTGCAACCGGTATCTTTCGGAGGGGTATCCGCTGCGGCTCTACTCCTGCTGCGGGCAGCTGACCAGAATGCGCCGGGTGCTGAACGAACAGGCCGCTGCGGCAGGCTGTCCGTTCCCGCTGGCGGTGGACGCCCCCGCCCGTGAGCCGCTCAAACTCACGCTGGATGCGGCGGCACTGGGCATGACCGGCACCGCGCTGGCCGAGGCTCTGCGGCAGGACCGCATCGAGTGCGAATATGCCGACCCCCGGTATGTGGTGCTGATGTTCACCCCCGAAAACCCGGCGCAGGATTATGAGCGGCTGGAAGCGGCAGTGGCACGGCTCTGCGCGGCTCTGCCGTCGGTCCCGGCTCTGCCGGAACCGGAAGCGGATGTCTTCACGGAACTGGCGGCGGAAGCTGCGCCGGTCTGCACCGTGCGGCAGGCGGTGTTCGCCCCGCAGGAGGTGGTTCCCGCCGAAACGGCGCTGGGCCGCATCTGCGCGATGCCCACCGTCTCCTGCCCGCCGGCGATCCCCATCGTGGTGAGCGGGGAACGCATCGGCCCGGCAGCACTGAAACTTTTTGCACGATACGGCATCAAAAATGTCGAAGTCCTGAAATGAACAGAAAGCGGCACCGGTCTGTAAAGCAAAACAGCTTTGCAGGCTGGTGCCGCTTTTGCATCCCGACTTGCGCCGAAATGCTTGACAGGCACTTCCGCGGATGATACGATTTGGCTATCAAACAGGAGCACATCAAGACCGAAAGGAGAGATCCGAATGCTGGAGATCCGGCATCTGACCAAACAGTACGGCGAGAAAACGGCGGTGGATGACCTCACACTGACCATCCGGCCGGGAGAGATCTTCGGCTTCATCGGGCCGAACGGGGCGGGCAAGACCACCACCCTGAAATGCTGCTGCGGCATCTTGCAGCCGGACCGCGGCGAGGTGTGGGTGAACGGCTGTTCCATGCGGGACGACCCGCTTGCGGCCAAGCGTCAGCTGGCCTATCTGCCGGATGACCCGGCCCTTTATGGCTATATGACCGGCATCCAGTATCTGGATTTCATTGCGGACGTGTTCGGCGTCCGCGAGGCTGCCCGCGCCGAGCGGGTGCGGGTGTACGGCGAGCGCTTTGCGCTGACCGAAGCGCTGGGCCAGCCCATCAGCTCCTACTCCCACGGCATGAAGCAGAAGCTGGCCATTCTGGCGGCACTGCTCCACGCGCCCAAACTCATCCTGATGGATGAGCCGTTCGTGGGGCTGGACCCGCTGGCCTCCCACCAGCTCAAGCAGACCATGCGGGCCTTCTGCGATGCAGGCGGGGCCATCTTCTTTTCCACCCATGTGCTGGAAGTGGCCGAAAAGCTCTGCGACCAGGTGGCCATCCTCCGGCAGGGGCGGCTCGTGCGGGCTGGCTCCATGGCCGAGGTGCGGGGCGATGCTTCGCTGGAAGCGGTCTTTCTGGAGCTGGAAGGGGTGCAGGATGGACACTGAGACCAGACGTCTGTTCCGCGCCCTGTTCCGGAAACAGCTGCGGGAGCAGGGGGCCTTCCTTGTCCGGAGCGCCAGCACCGGCAGACACCGCACCAGAGCGGGCCAACTGGCGTTCGGAGCGCTGTATGGGGGCATCGTGCTGCTGGTGATGGGCAGTTTCTTCTCGCTGGCGTGGCCGCTGGGAGAGCTGCTGCTGCCCGCCGGGCAGGAGGCGCTGTACTTTCTGACGATGGAGCTGCTGGCGCTGGCCGTTGGCGTGTTTGCCGGGGCGTTTTCCAGCTATGGGAGCCTGTTTCAGGCCAGGGACAACGACCTGCTGCTGGCGATGCCCATCCCGCCGTGGATGATCTTTGCCGTCCGGATGAGCGGGCTGTACGCGATGTGCCTGTTCTATCTGCTGCTGCTCTGGGTCCCGGCAGAAGTGGTGTATGGGCTGTATGCAGCTTCTCCGCTGGGCGGGCTGCTGAGCGCGGCTCCCATGGCGCTGGTGCTGGCCGGGGCAGCGTCCCTTCTGGCGGGGCTGCTGGGGTGGGTGGTCGCTCTCTGCACTGCGCGGGCCGCACACAAAACGCTGGTCACGATTGCGGCAACCCTGGGGCTTGCGGTGGTGTATGGTCTCGCCTACCAGCGGGGAATGGCTCAGCTTGAACAGGTGCTGGGGCAGGCGGCGCTGGGAGAAAACAACACGGCCTTAACGGGTGCGGGGCGCTTTTTGGGAGGTGCGGCCTGCGGGGAACCGCTTCCGCTGCTGGTGCTGGCCGTTGGCATCGTGCTGCTCTGCGCGGCGCTGGGCAGGGCGCTTTCCGGGCCGTATCTGACCTTGATGACGACCCGGCGCGGGGCTGTGAAACGGACGCGGGCGCGGCTGGCCCGCCGTTCCTCGCTGCGGCGGACGCTGCTGCGCCGGGAACTGCTCCATCTGGGCAGCAGCGCGTCCTATCTGCTCAACTGTGCCATGGGTTCGCTGGCGCTGCTGCTTCTCAGCGGCGCAATGGGATACAAGGCGGACGCACTGCGGGCGTTGGCGGCGCGGCTGCCCACGCAGGAGCTGGGCGCGGTGCTTCTGACCTTCACGGTAGTGCTGGTGGCCGGGATGAACCTCCTCACCGTGCCGTCCGTCTCACTGGAAGGGGAACAGCTGTGGCAGCTGCAAAGTCTGCCGGTGACACCATGGCAGGTGCTGCGGGCGAAACTGGACCTGCATCTGCTGGTCACCCTGCCGCCCGCGCTGCTCTGCCTGGCTTGCGGGCTGGTGCTTCTGCGCGTGCCGTGGACTTCGGCCCTGCTGGCGGGTCTGCTGGTGGCATTGGATGTTGTTTTCACAGCTGCCGCTGGGCTGATGTTCGGCGTGACGATGCCGCGCTTTCACTGGACGAGCGAGATGGCCGTCATCAAGCAGAACCCCAGTGTTCTGCTGGCACTGCTTGTCAACTGGGCCGCTGGCTTTGTGCTGGGCGTGGGGGTGCTGGTGCTGGCGCAGTTCGTGCCGGTCGAGGCCGCATGGATGGCAGCATTGGGCATCCTTGCCCTGGCCGATGGGGCTGCGCTCCGCTGGCTGAAGACGAAGGGCGCAGAACGATTGCAGAGATTATAAAAAGACCCTCTCCGACCTTGCTTTACTGCAATGTCCGGAGAGGGTCTTTTTGGCAGGTGCGGCTTATTCGATGCCGGTCACTTTGTAGTCCTGGTCTTCAACGGCCTTCTTCAGGGTCTCGTTGGCGACATCGGCGCTCAGGGTGACGACGGCGGTGCCGGTCTCGTGGCTGACCACGGCTTCGTGGACTTCGGGCAGAGCTTCCAGTGCCTTCTTCACGCGGGCCTCGCAGTGGCAGCACATCATGCCTTCAACGTGCAGGGTCTTTTTCATGGAACGTTCCTCCTTGACAGTGGATTCCGAAACGGGTTCGGTCGTATCTTCAGCCTGCGGCTGCGCGGCAGCGGGCAGGGCGGAAGCCTTGATCTTGTGGTCGTGTTTGGTGCTGTGCAGGTCGAACAGATTCAGGCGCAGCGCGTTGCTGACGACACAGAAGCTGGACAGGCTCATCGCGGCGGCACCGAACATGGGGTTCAGCGTCAGGCCGAAGGGGATGAACACACCGGCGGCCAGCGGGATGCCGATGATGTTGTAGATGAAGGCCCAGAACAGATTCTCGTGGATGTTGCGCAGGGTGGCGCGGCTCAGGCGGATGGCGGCGGGCACATCGGAGAGCCGGGAGTTCATCAGCACCACGTCCGCCGCATCAATGGCGACATCCGTTCCGGCACCGATGGCGATGCCGGTGTCGGCGCGGGTCAGGGCCGGGGCATCGTTGATGCCGTCGCCGACCATGGCGACCTTGCCGGAGGCTTGCAGCTTGCGGATGACGGCTTCCTTGCCGTCGGGCAGGACGCCAGCGATGACCTCATCCACGCCTGCCTGACGGCCGATGGCGTCGGCGGTGCGCTGGTTGTCGCCGGTGAGCATCACGACCCGGATGCCCATGTTCTGCAATTCACGGATGGCGCGGGGGCTGTCCTCCTTGATGGTATCGGCCACGGCCACTACGCCAAGCAGACGGCCCGCGCCGCCGAAGTAGAGCGGCGTTTTGCCCTCACTTGCCAGCGCGGCGGCTTTTGCCTTCAGGCTGGCGGGCACAGCGGCCTTTGTTGCAAGGAAGGACGCATGGCCTGCGTAAATTTCTTTGCCGTCCAGCGTTGCAGTCAGGCCGTTGCCGGGCAGGGCTGCAAAGTCGGAGACCTCCGGGGCTTCGATGGCATGGGCCTCGGTGTAAGCGAGGATGGCCTTGGCCAGCGGATGCTCGCTCCTGCGCTCCAGCGCGGCGGCAAGGGTCAGCAGCTCCGTCTCGCTCACGCCCTCGGCGGGCAGGATGTCGGTGACTTTGGGTTCGCCGCTGGTGATGGTGCCGGTCTTATCCAGCGCCACGATCTGGGTGCGGCCTGCGGCTTCCAGCGAAGCGGCTGTCTTGAACAGGATGCCGTTCTTGGCCCCCAGACCGTTGCCGACCATGATGGCCACCGGTGTGGCCAGACCCAGCGCACAGGGGCAGCTGATGACCAGCACCGAGATGCCGCGGGCCAGCGCATAGCCGAACTCCCGGCCCAGCAGCAGCCAGACGATGGTGGTGACCACAGCAATGGAGATGACCGCCGGGACGAAGAAACCCGACACGGTGTCGGCGATCTTGGCGATGGGGGCCTTGGTGGCGGCGGCGTCGCTGACCATCCGGATGATCTGCGCCAGAGTGGTATCTTCGCCCACGCGGGTGGCCTCGCACCGCAGGAAGCCCGACTGGTTGGTGGTGGCGGCTGAGACCTTGTCGCCCTCGGCTTTGTCCACCGGGATGCTCTCACCGGTCAGTGCGCTCTCGTTCACGGCGCTGCTGCCTTCCAGCACGATGCCGTCCACCGGGATGTTCTCACCGGGGCGGACGACGAAGATATCGCCCTTGCGCACTTCGGCGATGGGGACGCTGACTTCGGTGCCGCCCCGCAAGAGGGTGGCCGTTTTGGGGGCCAGCTTCATCAGGCTCTTGAGCGCGTCGGTGGTCTTGCCTTTGGAGCGGGCTTCCAGCATCTTGCCCACCGTGATGAGGGTCAGGATCATGGCGGCCGACTCAAAGTAGAACTCCATCATGTAGTGCATGACGAGAGCGTCGTTGCCATCCACTTGCGCACGGGTCATGGCGAAGAGGGCATAGGTGCTCCAGAGGAAGCTGGCCGAGGAGCCCAGCGCCACCAGCGTATCCATGTTGGGGGCGCGGTGGAGGAGGCCCTTGAAGCCATTGATGAAGAACTTCTGGTTGATGACCATCACGATGCCCGCCAGCAGCAGCTGAACGAGGCCCATCGCGACGTGGTTGCCGTCGAACCAGTGGGGGAGCGGCCAGCCCCACATCATGTGCCCCATGGAAAAGTACATCAGCACAGCCAGAAAGAGCAGGGAGGCGATGAGCCGCTTTTTCAGTTTGGGGGTCTCGTGGTCGGCCAGGGCGTCGAGGTCGGCGCTGGGGTCCGGGGCGGCGGTGGGCCCACCCGCCTTGGGGCTGGCGCCATAGCCTGCATCCTGCACCGCCTTGACGATGGCGGCGGCACTCGCGGTGCCCTCCACGCCCATGGAGTTGGTGAGCAGGCTCACCGAACAGCTCGTGACGCCGGGCACAGCGTTTACGGCCTTCTCCACCCGTGCAGAGCAGGCCGCGCAGCTCATGCCGGTAACGTTGTATTGTTCCATAGTCTTCACTCCTTGCGATGGGTCAGCTTGTCCGAAGAGGGGTCATTTCATGAGTTTGGGCAGCAATTTCAGCAGCTCATCCAACTTTTCGTCGCTGCCTGCGCGCAGGTCGTCCGCGACGCAGGTGCGCACATGCTGGCTGAGCAGCTCTCTGGAAAAGGCGTTCAGCGCAGAGTTTGCCGCCGCCACCTGCACGAGGATGTCGGCACAATAGACGTCCTTTTCGACCATGCCGCGGATGCCTCGGATCTGGCCCTCGATGCGGTTCAGCCGGTGGATGAGGCTCTTGTACTCCTCCTCGCTCCGCTTTTTGTGGCGGCAGCAGCAGGCGTGCAGGGTCTCCACTTCGGCCTGCGCTGTTTCGGCAGCTGCATCTTCGCAGCAGGGGGCAGGGGAAGCTTCGTGCAGGGCACAGCGGGGGCAGGGTTCCATCTCGCTGCTCATGGGAACAACTCCTTTCAAATTACCCCTTGGGGGTATCTTTCGTACAAAGGCATTGTAGCACAGCTTGTCCTACAGAACAAGTAGGAAATGAAAATTCAATTGTGAATTTTTCGTGAACACAGAAGACAAAAAAGAAGGAGCTGAAGAGACTCCCCCAGTCACCTTCGGTGACAGCCCCCTCGGAGAGGGGGCCTAAAGCCTCCCTCCTAGAGGGAGGTGGCATCGCGTGAGCGATGACGGAAGGAGTTTCTTCAGCTCCTGAAAGGCAAGCGCTTATTCGCAGAATTTCCGCATAAAGGCGATGTCGCTGGCAGCGCGGGCGGGGACGGCTTCCTCACGCAGGACCGGGAAGGCGGCCTGCGGCATCTGCTTCAGCATGGCGAAGCCGCCTGCATAGTCCACGCAGGAATCCTCCAGGCTGGTGGAGTACAGGGTGCCATCCGGCCGGAAGTTCTGGCCCTTGAAGTGTACGGCGGTGATCTTGTCGCCGTACCAGCTGCCCACCTTGTCCCAGATGCGGCGCTGCGCGTCCAGCGAAGCATCCTCCGGGCCGACGTAGTTGGCGAAATCGCAGAGGACGCGCAGGTTGGGGCTGGCGATGGTGTCCAGCACCATCTTGACGGCCTCCGGGGTGTTCATGGCGTGGTAGTAGACGCACTCCACGGCGAACAGCACTCCCTGCTCCTCGCAGACGGGCAGGATCTCGCCCAGGCTGCGGAGAAGGGCTTCCTGCGCTTCCTTGCGGGTGACACCGGGCTGCTTGGCCATGTTGGTGGTCTCGCTGCCCATGCAGCCGGCGTGCAGCACTTTGGCGACCGGGATCTGGCTCAGCACCTTGGCGACCTCGGCGCGGCGCTTGTCTTCGTCGGCATAGCTCAGCTCGACGTAGGTGCCGTTCACCGCGATGGAAACACCGGCAGCGGCGGCAGCAGAGCGGGTGGCCTCGGCCAGTTCCGGGGTGACATCGGCATAGCTCTTCACGCCCTCAATGGCCTTGGTGTAGGCCAGCTGGGTGCAGGCAAAGCCCGCCTTGCCGATGGATGTGAACAGCTCATCCGGGGTGTGACGGCCAAAATCATGCCCGCGGGCACCGATCACAAATTCAGGCATGACTTTCTCCTTCTCCAAAGATGCGTTCTGCGAATAGGTGCAGCTCCTTGCCCCACCAGTACCAGTCGTGGGAGACATCACTGCCCCAGAACTCGCAGTGGGCGGGCAGACCGGCGGCGGTCAGGGCCTCGGAGAGGGCGCGGGTGTCGGCCTGTGCCTCTTCCTCGTAGCTGCCCTGCCCGGCGCAGAGGATGAGGTCGTTCTCCTCTGCCTTGGCAAAGGCCTTTTTGTCCACGAGGCCGGTCTCGGTCAGGTAAGCGAGGGGTGCATTGCGGAGCACGAGGTCGTCCTCAGCGCTGCCCAGAAAGCGGCTCATGTCGTACAGGCCGGACAGACCGATGGCACCGCCGAACACCTCCGGGCGGCGCAGGCGGCAGTTGACGGCCTGACAGGCACCGGTGTCCACGCCGACGCACCAGATGAGCTGGCCTTTCTCGGTCTGGTTCAGTTCCAGGATGCGGGCGGCCAGCTCGGTGGACAGGTAGTTGAAATACTTTTCCTGCATCTCGGCCCGGCGGCGGGGCGCAGCATCCCCGGCCAGCAGGCTCTCGGCGTCGATGCCGTCGGCGGTGAAGAGCTGGAGCTTGCCGCTGCTCAGCAGGGAAGCCACCGCTTCGGGCATCCCGTTGTTCTCCCAATCGTAGAAACGGCCCCCGCGGGCGGGCAGGGCCAGCACCGGCACACCGGCCGTGCCATAGACCTTGAACTCCATTTCGCGGCCGAGCATCCGGCTCCACTCTTTATAATAGGTACCTTGCATCATGGAAGCATCCTCCTGAATTTATACGAATTGATTCCGCACCGGGTCGTATCCGTACCCGGCGGCAGCGAGCGTTGCGCACAGCGCGGCCTTGTCCTCGTCCAGGTCGTCGCACAGTGCGTCGAGGCTGGGGTAGAAGTCGCGCAGCTTCAGGTTCACCATGCTCAAAAGCATGATGGGGTCATGGGGCAGAGCCATCTGAAAAACCTCCTCCTGGAAAACAAAAAAGCCGGTCACTCGACAAAGTGACCGGCAGATGCAGCTACTTAGACAGCGCGGGTAACTTTGCCAGCGCGCAGGCAACGGGAGCATGCGTAGACGTACTTGGGAGAACCCTCCACGACCGCCTTGACACGACGGACATTCGGCTTCCAGGTACGGTTGGAACGGCGATGAGAGTGGGAGACCTTGATACCAAAGGTAACGCCCTTGCCGCAGCATTCACACTTAGCCATGATACTTGCACCTCCTAGCAGTGAAGTAAGGAATTCAAAATAATCAGCTTGACTATTGTACCAGAGTCGGGCAGAAATTGCAAGCATTTTTTTGAAATTTCTGTAACCTTTTTTATCTGTGGGCCAAACCCTTGTCTGAAATCAAAAAACATAGTACAATAAGACAAAATAATCCACTGTTAGGAGAATACGATGACCTCACGCGGACTGTACTATCTGATCCGGGCGCTGGTGACGCTGGTCGCCATCCCGTTCCACGAAGCGGGCCACGCCTTCGCAGCCTGGCTGCTGGGCGACCCCACGGCCAAGCGGGAGGGCCGGCTGTCGCTGAACCCGTTCCGCCACTTTGACCTGATGGGCACCCTGTGCATGGTGTTGGCGGGCGTGGGCTGGGCAAAGCCGGTCTCCACCGACCCGCGCAATTTCAAGAACCCCAAGGCGGGCATGGCGCTCACGGCGCTGGCAGGCCCGGTGGCGAACCTGCTCCTGGCCTACCTCGCGATGGTGGTCTGGAAGCTGCTGTATTACTGGGCCCCGGTCACGGTCGAAACCGTGTTTGCAGCCCGCTTCCTGCAATATCTGGTCATGATGGACGTCAGTCTGGCAGTGTTCAACCTCATCCCGGTGCCGCCGCTGGACGGCAGCCGGGTGCTGCTGGCGGTGCTGCCCCAGCGTATCTACTTCGGCATCATGAAATATGAGCGGGTGATCCTCATCGTCATGCTGGCGGTGGTCTGGAGCGGCTTTCTGGACGGCCCGCTCACCCTGCTGAACGATGCCGTGTGGAATCTGCTGGATCTGGGCACCGGCTACATCGACCAGGTCGCCTATTCTATGTATTACGCATCCATCGGGACGGTGATCTGAGTGGCAGAAGAGCTGACGTTCCATCTGGCGGACTTCGAAGGCCCGCTGGAACTGCTGCTGACGCTGGTGCAGAAGCATAAGATGGACCTGCACAACATCCCCATTCTGGAACTCATCGACCAGTACACCCGCACCGTGGCGGCGGACGCCGGAGCCGACCCGGAGACGGCCAGCGCCTTCATCGAGATGGCGGCGCATCTGGTGGAGATGAAGAGCTATCTGCTGCTGCCCCGCAGCGAAGAGGGCGAGCGGATGAAACAGGAACTGACCGGCCAGCTCATCGAGTACGACCAGTGCCGCCGGATGGCCGGGGCATTGCGCGCAAAAGGGGAGCAGGCCCCGGTCTTCGTCCGGAGACCGCTGGAAGTGGAGCAGGACAACACCTACGACCTCTTCCACTCGCCGCAGGTGCTGGCAGACTGCTGGCAGGCGCTGGCGGGCAGGAAAGCGGCCGTCGTCCGGCAGCCCACCCAGCAGCAGTTCGAGCCGCTGGTGTCCGCGCCGGTGGTGTCGGTGAACAGCCGGGTGGTCTATATCCTGCGCCAGCTCATCGGGGGCAGCGCCCGGAAGCTGGGGCAGCTGTTTTCCCGCCGCCAGAGCCGGAGCACCCATGTGGCCACCTTTCTGGCCCTGCTGGAACTGGTGCGCGGCGGGCGTGTCACCCTCGGCCCGGACGGTGCGATGACCATGCGCCGCGGGCGGCTGGAACGCACAAAGGAGAACGAATGAACCAGAAAAAACTGCGAGCCGCCGTGGAGGCGATGCTCTTTGCCTATGCGGAACCCATCGGGGCCGACAAACTGGCCCAGGCGCTTCAGATGCCGGTCTCCAGCGTGGAGCCGGTGCTGGAAGAGCTGCGCACCCGCTATGCCCGCGAGGACAGCGGCCTGTGCCTGCTCCACCTGAACACCCACTGGCAGCTGGCCACCAAGGCCGACTTTGCCGAGCCGGTCCGCCGGGTGCTGGATACCCGGCGCTCGGTGCCGCTGGGCCCGGCGGCGATGGAGACGCTGACCGTCATCGCCTACAACCAGCCGGTCTCCCGCGCATTCATTGAACAGGTGCGCGGCGTGGACTCCTCGTCCAGCGTGTCCGGCCTGCTGGAAAAAGGCCTCATCGAAGAGGCCGGACGGCTGGACCTGCCCGGACGGCCGGTGGCGTTCCGGACGACGGATGTGTTTTTGCGGTGCTTTGGCCTGTCCAGCCTGGACGACCTGCCGCCCATCCACAGCGGCGAAGAAAGCGGGGGAGAGGTATGAGCGTTCTGAGCGTTTTGGGAGCGGTGCTGCTCGTTCTCTTGAAAGGGATCGGCGTCCTGCTGCTGGTGGTCGTGATCCTGGCGGTGGTGCTGCTGTTCTGCCCCTTCTGCGCGGATGTGCAGAGGGAGAACGATGTGCTGACCATCCGGGCCGGTGCGCTGGGGCTGACCCTGCCGGTGTTCCAGTATCCTGCACCGGAAAAGCCGAAAAAGAAAAAGAAGAAAAAACCGGCCGGACAGAAAGCGGACAAGAAGCCCAGGCCGGAGACCCTGCCCCGCAAAAAGGCCCGGCTGACCCTGAACATCCTCTGCACCATCCTGCGGGGGGCGGGTCAGCTGACCAGAGCCATCATCGGGTCGCTGCGCATCACGAAGATCGACGTCGTGCTGGGCGTCCGGGGCGAGGCCCCCGCCGAAGCTGCCCGCAGCTATGGCAGGCTGAACGCCTGGCTCTATCCGGCACTGGGCTTCCTCGACCGGTTCGTCTATCTCGATTTTGAGCAGCTGCGGCTGCTTCCGGATTTCGGCTCGGCCCAGCCGGCGGTGCAGGACCGGGTGTCCTTCCGGGTGTCGGCACAGGCGTATGCCATCGTCTTCACGGCAGTGCGTGTGCTTTACGAGTTCTGGCGCGAAAAAGTGCTGGACGTCTTCCTATAATTTGGTTATAATATAACTGTATGGTGTGTTCTGCCTGTCCGCTGCGGCGGGGGCAGTTCCGGAGAAAGCGTTCCCGCTTTTTCCCACTCATTGAAATAAGGAGGCCGATTTTATGGCTGAGCATCCGATCCAGGGTTTAATGAACGTCACGATGGACAAGGTCCGTCAGATGGTGGATTCCAACACCATCGTGGGCAAGCCCATCACCACCGAGGACGGCACCACCATCCTTCCGGTGTCCAAAGTCAGCTTTGGCTTTGCATCCGCAGGCACGGACTTTGACGGCAAGAATGCTGCCAACAAGGACCTGTTCGGCGGCGGTTCCGGCGCGGGCGTCAACATCCAGCCGGTGGCCTTCCTTGTCATCAAGGACGGCTGTGTCCGCACCATCCAGCTGTCCGACGGGGCCAACGCCGTGGACCGCGCCCTGACCATGATCCCCGAACTGGTGGAGAAGGTCAGCGCCCTCATCGACAGGAAGGGCGGCAAGGCGGCCCCCACGGAGACTGGCCCCGAAGCGCCCAACGCGTAAGAAAAGGCGCATGAACTTCCCCTTGAGGGGAGCAGCCGAATGAAGCAAGATGGATGAGGCAAACGCGCAGGAATGCGCATCCTCATCCGGCACTGCGTACCACCTTTCCCGCAAGGGCAGGGCTCTTCAGCGCGGTGCATTTTGAGCGCCGGGAGGCGCACAAGGAGTAAACGAACAATGGCAGAAGAACGTATTCAGAAGATCATGAGCGAGCAGGGCCTGTGCTCCCGCCGCGCGGCCGAGCAGATCATTGCCGAGGGCCGCGTCAAGGTCAACGGCCACCCGGTCAAGGTGGGCGACAAGATGGACCCCAACCGCGATGTGCTGCATGTGGATGATGAGCGCATCTACATCCAGAAGAACCAGCAGCTCTATTATCTGGCGCTGTACAAGCCCCGCGGCTACGTGACCACCGCCAGCGATGAGCTGGGCCGCAAGACCGTCATGGAGCTGGTCAGTGACATCCCCGCCCGCCTCTACCCGGTGGGCCGCCTGGATAAGGACAGCGAGGGCCTGCTGCTGATGACCAACGACGGCGCCTTTGCGCAGGCCGTCACCCATCCGTCCGGCGGCATCTCCAAGCTGTACCGCGTTACCGTGCAGCCCCGTGCCGACGAGAGCCAGATCCTGAAGATGAGTTCCGGCGTCGTGCTGGACGATGGCACCAAGACCATGCCCTGTGCCATCAATGTCGTGACCGACGAGCCGGGCCGCACCGTGATGGAGATGACCCTGAAAGAGGGCAAGAACCGCGAGATCCGCCGGATGTGCGAGGCCGTCGGGCTGGAAGTCGTCCGCCTGAAGCGGAACGCCGAGGGCGTCGTCAAGCTGGGGATGCTCAAGCCGGGCACCTACCGCGAGCTGACCAAGGCAGAGATCAACGGCCTGCGCGCCGCAGCTGCCAAGGGCCGAGCCCAGACCCGCAGCGCAGCGCTGCAATCCAAAGCGGCCGAGCGCCGCCCCCGCGGCCCGGTGGGGCAGGGCGCAAAGCGCGGCGAGCGCAATGCACCCGCAAAACGGAGAAAATGATGGTCCCCACAGCATCTTTGTCGGGCAGACCAAGGCGGCCGGGCCTGAGATGGAAAAGATTGTGAGATTTTCCCTCAAAAATGGGGCGTTCGGCACTTGAGAATCCTGACAAAATATAGTATAATAAACCTAATTTTGAAAGCTCAAAATAGACAAAGCAGGAGGTCTTACCATGGCTTCAAAGATCAACAAAGGAGAAATCCTCGCCAAGTTTTTCGATGACGGGGAATATACCGCACTGTTTGCGGACGGCGCGGTGAGCGCTGCCTGCGGCTATGCGGCTGGCCAGCAGGCCTACGCCGTCTACCAGAACGGCGAGGCAGTCACCGTGAAGGACGTTGAGAAGAACATCAAGGTCCTCGAAATGGCTGCTCAGACGGGCTGCCCCGTGGTCACGTTCTACAACTCGGTCGGCGCAAAGCTGGCAGAGGGTCTGGACGTTCTGACCGCGACCGCCAAGCTGAACGCTGCCATCGCCAAGGTGTCCGGCGTCGTGCCCCAGGTGGCAGTCGTCACCGGCGTGTGCGGCGGTACCAGCGCCCTGAACGCTGCCAGCGCAGATGTCTGCGTCATGGCAAAGGACGCCGAGCTGTTCTTCACCGCTCCCTTCACCTCTGCCGCCAAGGGCGACAAGGTCGCAGATGCAGGCTCTGCTGAGGCTGCTGCCAAGGCTGGTGTTGCTGCCATCGTGGCCGAGAGCGCTGCCGAGGCTGCGGAGAAGGCTGCCCACATCGTGGGTCTGCTGCCCGCCAACAACCTGACCGGCCCCGCCATCTTCGAGTTCGAGCAGCCCACCGCGGTCCTGGCCGCTGGTGCCGCTCCGGAGAAGGCTGCTGCTGCCCTCATTGATAAGGACAGCGCCGTGGAGCTGTTTGCAGGCTTCGGCAAGAGCGTCTACACCGCATTTGCTACCATCGGCGGCAACGCGGTCGGCGTGGTGGCGACCGGTGAGCAGCTGTGCCACAACTGCGTGTCCAAGGCTTCCCGCTTCGTCCGCCTGTGCGACGCCTTCAGCGTCCCCGTGCTGACCATCGTGGACACTAAGGGCTTCGTTCCCAGCGCGACCGACGACATCGCCGGCGGCATCCGTGAGGCTGCCCGTCTGGCTGCCACCTATGCAGACGCCACCACCGCGAAGGTCGCTCTGCTGGCTGGCAAGGCTGTGGGCCCGGTCTACACCGCTCTGGCCAATGCCGACCTGAAGATCGCTGTCAACGGCTGCGTGGTCAGCGCTCTGGAGCCCAACGCTGCCGTCTCCGTTCTGTACAAGAGCGAGATCGACGCTTCCGACAACATCATCGCTGCGACCAACGCCAAGGCTGCTGCCTACACCGCCGAGGTGTGCAGTGCCGCCAACGCTGTGGCCTGCGGCGCTGCCGATATGACCTGCGACGCTGCCAACGCACGCGCAAGCGTTGTGGCTGCATTTGAGCTGCTGAGCACTAAGCGTGCTGCCCGCCTGCCCAAGAAGCACGGCAACATGGCTCTGTAAGCGTTCCGATCGTAAAACGTACATAGGATAAATGATTGATTCAGGAGGGTCCTTCCATGAAGTATTACAATATTACCGTCAATGGTGTTGCTTACAGCGTCTCCGTTGAGGAGACCGCCGCTGGCGCAGCTCCCGTTGCTGCTGCCGCTCCCGCTGCTCCCAAGGCTCCGGCTGCTCCTGCTGCCGCTCCCAAGGCTGCTGCTCCCGCCGGTGCTGCCGGTGCCGTCACCGTCAAGGCTCCCATGCCCGGCAACATCCTGGATGTCAAGGTCGCAGCCGGTGCATCCGTCAAGGCTGGCGACGTGCTGGTCATCCTGGAGGCCATGAAGATGGAGAACGAGATCGTCGCTCCGCAGGACGGCACCGTTGCTTCCGTCAATGTCAACAAGGGCGACACCGTCAACTCCGGTGACGTTCTCGTCTCCATGAACTGAGAACGAAGGGAGAGGTGACAACCATGGCTAAAAAGCCGATCAAGATCACGGAAGTCGTCCTGCGCGATGCGCACCAGTCTCTGCTGGCTACCCGTATGACGATGGACGACATGCGTCCCATCCTGCCCGAAATGGATAAGATCCCGTATTTCTCTGTCGAGTGCTGGGGCGGCGCTACCTTCGATAGCTGCATCCGCTTCCTCGACGAGGACCCCTGGGATCGTCTGCGCATCCTGCGCAAGGAGCTGCCCCACCAGAAGCTGCAGATGCTGTTCCGCGGCCAGAACATGCTGGGCTACCGCCCCTATGCAGATGACGCCGTCGAGTACTTCGTGCAGAAGTCTGTTGCCAACGGCATCGATGTCATCCGCATCTTCGACGCACTGAACGATGCCCGCAACCTGCAGACCGCCATCAAGGCAGCCAACAAGGAAAAGGCACATGTGCAGGGCTGCATCAGCTACACCCTGAGCCCCGTGCACAACAACGAGTACTACGTCAAGTATGCCAAGACCCTGGAAGAGATGGGCGCTGACTCCATCTGCATCAAGGATATGGCTGGCCTGCTGACTCCGTACACCTGCTACGACCTGGTCAAGGAGCTGAAGAGCACCCTGTCCATCCCGGTCGATATCCACAGCCACTACACCGCCGGTCTGGCTTCCATGTCCCTGCTGAAGGGCATCGAGGCCGGTGCCGACATCGTCGATACCGCCATGAGCCCCCTGAGCGGCGGCCCCAGCCACATGGCGACCGAGAGCCTGGTCGCAGCTCTGCAGGGCACCGATTACGATACCGGTCTGGACCTGAAGCAGCTGAACGTCGTCCGCGCATACTTCGCAAAGCTGCGCGAGAAGTACATCGCCAACGGCCAGATCAG
>ULTP01025743.1_pt1 | contig 31024 bp, 30 predicted proteins | sample 1957721 | NCBI WGS metagenome assembly ULTP01 (sample SAMEA4835737, study PRJEB28245) | human gut metagenome | biome: gut microbiome; material: fecal sample | place: Denmark | collected 2008 | reverse complement strand
GCTCTTCTTGTACGCGCCTTCATACGCCTTGCGGTCCAGCACGTTCACCACGCCGCGGAAGGTCGGGCCTTTGCCCAGCGGCAGCAGAATCGGCACGACGCAGTTGCCGTACTTCGCGCGCAGCTGCGACGAAATCTTGTCGAAGTCCGCGTGATCGCGATCCATCTGGTTGATAATAAACATGCGCCCCAGACCATGCGCACCGGCGTAATCCCACGCCTTTTCCGCGCCGACGGACAGTCCGACGACAGCATCGACGACGATAACGGCCGTCTCCACCACGCGCAGAGGGCCGATCATTTCGCCCACGAAGTCAAAATAGCCCGGTACGTCCACCACGTTGATAATCTTGCCGTTCCAGTCCACAGGGGCGGTTGCGGCGCTGATGGAGCACTTCCGGCGCGTTTCTTCGGGGTCGAAGTCTGTCATGGTCGTGCCGTCTTCCACACGGCCCTGACGATCCACTAATCCGGCAGCGTAGAGCATGGCCTCGGTCAGCGTGGTCTTGCCCTCGCTGCCATGTCCTATGAGGGCGATGTTGCGAATGTTTGTCGTGATATAGTCTGCCATGATACTCTCCTCCGTTCAAATTCTTTCATGTTTTTATCCTATTTCCGGGCTGCCCTTCGGCTTTTTCCCGGATGTTGTTTTGATTATATCATGATTTTCGCCAAAAGAAAAGAGTGTTTTTTCGTCATTTTGCATCTTTGTACGATTTCAACAAAACAGTACTGGTTTATCCGGGTTTTTATCGCCCAGAAACGCCATTTGTATAGTAAAACGCAACAAAAAAGCAGGGCGAATCGCTCCCCTTCCGGGTTGATTCGTCCTGCTTACTTATGCTGTTTTTGGCTGACCTATGCCAAGTTTTTTTGATTATAACCAATGTAACTTAACCCCAAAAGTATGGGAGTGTCGAACCGAAGGGGTCGATCGGAAAGCCCCCTCGTCGCCTCCGCAGAGGCGATTCCCCCTGCCCCGGCAAAATTCAAGCATGGAAATGCTGTTTACTCGAACAGATACCCCTCAATAACTTTGAGCGTGTTCAGCGCCCCATCCCGATGGCTGCGTTCATACCCGTGCGACGCATACACGCCCGCGCCAATCAGCCCGTGGCGAATGTCATACCCCGCCCGCAAAGTCGCTTCCACATCCGACCCGTAGTGCGGATACACATCCACCGCATAGTCCGCCCCTTCGCGTTTGGCGGCGGCAATCAGCTTCCGCACGACATCATAGCTGTACGGCCCGCCGGAGTCCTTCGCGCAGATGGACACCTGCCGTTCGGTGCACTGCACGCCCTCGCCGACGCAGCCCATGTCCACCGAAATCGCTTCCGTCACGCCGTCCGGCACAGACGCCGAGCCGCCATGCCCAACTTCCTCATACACCGTGACGTGGACGTACACGCGGCGCTTCGGTGTCAGATTCTCGTCCTTCAAATACTGCGCGAACGCCTGCAAGATGCCGACAGACAGCTTGTCATCCAGGAAGCGGCTCTTGATGTACCCGCTTTCGGTGATGCGGCTGCGCGGGTCAAAGCAGACGAAATCGCCCACGTCGATGCCGAGCTTGCGAACATCCTCCGCCGAGCGGACGTCCTCGTCCAGCACGACCTCCACCGTGTCGAACGTGCGCGGCGTGGTGCTGTAATTGCCGTTGACGTGGACGGACGCATCGCAGAGCTGTACCGTGCCGTCAATAGCGCCGCTGAACTTCGTAATCACGCGCACGTTCTCCGCTTCGGCGTTGTTGGCGTTCATGCCGCCGACATTCGTGATGCGCAGGCGGCCGTTGCCCTTAATCTGCGCGACCATGCCGCCGAGCGTGTCCGTGTGGGCTTCCAGCAGCAGCGCGTCCTGCGCGTCCTCGCCGCCCAAATCAATCAGCACGCCGCCCTTGCGGGTGATTTTCGCGTCGTACCCCATCTTGGCGAACTGCTCCTGCACATACTTCGCCGCATTCTCCGTATACCCCGACGGGCTGTCAATCCCCAGCAGCCGCACGGTATTTTCCAGCGCAAGCTGCGCGTACTTTTCCTGCATAATTGACCTCCTTCCGGGGCTTCGCCCCAGACCCCACCATAGGCGCTGCCTCTGGCCTCTGCAAGGGGCAGACGAAAAGGGACGAAGTCCCCCCCTTGACCCCTTTCGCGCGATTGAGTTGGTCACAACTGCATACAACTTCCGCGTGTTTATACGAGAATCTTACGCGTCCTTCTCCTGCCAGTCCACCAGCACCATGCGCATCAGCTTGCCGCCGAACACGTTGCCGAGCATAATCACGAGAATCATGCCCATGCACTGCAAAATCTGCCAGAACGACAGGTTCGGAATCGCAATCGCCAGATACCCCATGTCCGCAATCGAGTGCTCAAAGCCGCAGACGATGAAGCCCACAATCGCGAACAGCACCGCCGCAATCCCGTGCAGGCTGTCCTTCGCCTTCTTGTAGCCGATAACCGCCAGATACATCAGCACGCCGCACATCAAGCCGTTCAGCAGCCACGAAACCGGGTTCATGCCGAGCTTGCCGAGCATCACCACCGCGGCAGTCGCGCCCAGCTTCGTCGCGCCGTCGACGACATTCGACCAGCTGACGATGGCGGGAATCACCGTGCCCAGCCCGTTGAGCACAAACACCCACGCCAGCTTCTTCACCGGCGTTTTCAGCCCGCAGATGCCCGTGAACAGCGTGCCGCCGTTGGTGAGGATGAAGAACAGGCCAGCACAGAACAGCAGCGCGCCGACCAGTTTATTCACGCACGAGAGATAGACGGTGCAGCCGATGCCGATCATGATGCCGGAGAACAGGCTGGTGAGAAGAAATTGCTTTTGTTCCTTATTCATGCGAAGTGATTTCCTTTCATTGATGACAGTTCCCTGTCAATTCGTTGCCGTTCCCCAGCATACGACAGAAATCGGGTTCTGTCAAGGGAAAATTCGGATTATTCCGCCGATGTCTGAATCAAATCCTCCACCCGGCGCGCATCTCCCCCGGCTGCGAGGTACGCATCAATCGCGGCTTGCAGCTGCTCGTGGAATTCCTCCAGGCACAAGCCGTTGCGCCAGATGTAGCGCGCGACTTCCTTGCCCACATAGCGCAGGTGCCACGGCTCGTAGTTGATTTCGGTGATGTCCTGCTTGTCCTCCGGATAGCGGATGACGAATCCGTACTCATAGCAGTGCTCCGCCATCCACTGGCATTCCGGCGTGGACGCCATATTCGAGTTCATGGACTTGTCCTTCCACGACCCCGGCACAACGTCGCAGCCCAAACCCGTTTGGTGGTCGCTCGCGCCGGGCTTGCTCACCCAGCCATCATCCTTGCCGTTGTTGCGTTCCAGCCGATTGTTGTACATGGTTTTCTGCGTCTTGTAGGCGCGGTAGGCGCTCTTCAAGTACAGCTTGTATCCTGCTTCCTCCGCGCCGGCAAACAGCTCCGCCAATGCTTCCGCGCATTCCGACTGCAAGTACATCGTTCCTGCGCCGGGGGCAGCCCGCAGCTTCATCTTCGTTTTCGACGACGGCTCATAGGTCGAGGAGAGCAGGCATTCCTTGTTTGCCAGCTTCACCAGCTCCGGGTCGAGGTCACTCAGGCTCAGGGCGAAATTCCATTCCAGCGGGTCAATGCGCGGGTCCTCAATAATCACGCCGGGAATGTCGCTGAGGTCGTACTCCTCGTTTTCCTCCGCCAGCGCAGGCATTGGCACGCACCCCAGCAATAGTGCCGCGCACAGCGCCGCCGAAAGCTGCTTCTTCCACTGCTTCATTCGCCTGATTCCTCCACTTCCACTTCGCCCAGATACGTCCCTTCGACGATGCCCAGCAGCCGCTCGTTGCGCACAATTTGCAGGTACTCTTCCAGCGGCATTTCCTGCTCGTGGATGCGCCGCGCGTTCTCCTTGCCAACGTAGCGCACATGCCACGGCTCGTATTCGTAGCCAGTAACTTCTTCCCAGCCCTTCTGGTAGCGGATGATGAACCCGTACTCCCAGCAGTGCTCTGCGACCCACTTGCCGCCCTTTGTCGCGCCGAAGCCGCCCGTCAGGTTCACCTTGTCCGCCTTCTGCCCAACGTCCATGACCAGCCCGGTTTGATGCTCGCTCGCGCCGGGACGCGCAACGTACTCATCCGCCTTTTCGACGCTGCCGTGCACGCGCTCCAGCTTGTTATTGTAAATCGTCTCCTGCCGCGCATAGCTGCGGTAGCCGCTGACGGCTTTGAGCGTGATGCCAATATCCTTCTTGCACGCATCAAACATTTCTTCCAGCGCCAGCGCCGCCTCCTGCCGCATTTGGCGAATCTGCCCCGGCACATCCGCCGTCACCGTCTCCGGTTCATAGGCGCGGGACGCCAGCCACTGCCGATTCTGCAAAAACAAAAAGCCGTCCACATCGTTCTGCGGCGCGGCTGCGTCCAGCGACGAGGAAATCATCATCGTACCCGCCGTCGCCAAGGCGGCAAGCGTTTCCAGCAAAGAAGCCATAAGTACCTCCTTGGGCAATTTTTCGCGAAGAACTGCCCTTCTCTTCTATTATAGCTTCTTTTCCGCCACTTGCAAGCGGTCATGAGCAAAATTTACATGTTTGAGCGGCGAAAAAGCCGTCCACAATAGCCGTCGAGGAGGCGAAAAGCTATGAAGAAAACGCATTTGCTGTTGATGCTGGCGCTCTGCGCGACGCTGCTTGCGTCCTGTTCCGCCGGCGAACCCGACGTGACCCAGACGCAGCCTGTTCCGTCCATCAGTCCGACAAATACGCCGGATGAAAACACGGTGCTGCCCGGTCTGGACGATGACATCATTCTGCCCGACGGCGGAAGGAATGATTCCACGACCCGCGAAGCCACCGGCGTGACCAGCATGGACAAGGCGCGGCGCGTCATCGAGCAGCTGGAAGAGGAACTCGAACGGCTCTCTGAAGTGGAGGAGGCGCACGTCATCATTGCGGGCCACAAAGCCGCCGTCGCGCTGACCTTCGACGACCAGTACAAGGCAGGCATTGACGACCGCTTCCGCAAGATTGTCCGCGAGCGCATCGACGGCGTGATTGGCGGCATCGACACCGTCGCCCTGACGACGGACAAAACCGTCATGGACGCGCTGGAAGCCTTGCAGGATCGTCTGGACAGCGTGAGCGACATGTCGTCCCTGCAAGCGGAGCTGGACAAGATTCTCGAAACGATGAACGCCGCGAGCCGTGCCAAAGCATAACGCGGCGGAGCAGCCGCCCCGAACGAAGCGTACCTTTTCCGTGTGGAATGCTATCGCGGAAAAGACACGTTTCCTTCTGATTTCGTCCGATGGCGGGCATTCCGCCTCGGCTTGCAACCATTTCCAGCGTAGCTTCGCCTCCTCCGGCGCATCCTAACCCTTGAAACCAGCGACAGGAGGTGAAAAAGCATGGCCAGCAAGAACAATAACCGCCAGATGGTTCCCGAAGCGCGTCAGGCGCTGGACGACATGAAGTTCGAGATTGCCCGCGAACTCGGCGTGGATGTCAAGGGCTACGGCGGCGACCTGACTGCCCGCGAAAACGGCGCAATCGGCGGTTCGATGACCAAGAAGCTCATCGAGCAGGCGCAGCGTCAGCTTTCCAGCAAGTAAGCGACAAGCATGTGAAGGAGGAGTCTCATCATGTATCAGAAGAATCAGAACCAGACGCAGGTGCCGAACCTGAACAACGCTTCCGTCCAGCATCCCTCGACCAGCCAGCCCGGCGGCATGGTGCCCGAAGCGCGTCAGGCGCTGGAGGACATGAAGTATGAGATTGCCGGTGAGCTGGGCATCAACCTGAAGCAGGGCTACAACGGCGACCTTCCCTCCCGTCAGGCGGGCTCCATCGGCGGCTACATGGTCAAGCGCCTGATTGAGCAGGCCGAGCGCCAGATGGCGAACAAGTAAATCCGGATTCGCGCGCGCTTCGCAGAGACAACCTGCGGGGTGCGCGTTTTATACTATTTCCAGATAAGAATGCGCCAAGATGCGCCGCGAATTTTTCATTCTGGCTAACGTGAATGAAACGCAGCGTAGCAGCGCTACGCTAAGTGGAATGAGCGGACGCCAGAAGGGAAAAGGCGCAAGCAGATGGCGCAGGTGAATCTGGAAATAGTATTACATTATTTCCAAATGGTATACACCTCCGGTCACTGCCAACATGGGCAAACCCCAAAAGTTTGGGAACCGAAGGGGTCAAGGGGGCGATCGGAAAGCCCCCTTGTCGCCTCCGCAGAGGCGAAATTCCCCTGCATAATCGCCTGCTTCCGCCGATACAATGGGGACAAACCCGCATTTTAGAGGAGGAACAGGCAATGCAAACAGGCAAACGGCTTTGGGCGCTGACATGCTGTATGCTGATGATTTTCCTGCCGACGGCGCAGGCGGCACAGCCCCTGGAATCCGGCACGCCGATGACGCTGACGACCCCATCCGCGATTCTGGCGGAAACAGCGACCGGCACAGTGATTTTCGAGAAGAACGCCGACGAGCGCCGGGAAGTCGCGTCCATCACGAAGCTGATGACGGCGCTGCTGGTGCTGGAGGCGCTCGACCGGGACGAAATCGCGCTGACGGACAGTGTGCAAATCAGTCCGCGTGCGGCAGCAATGAAGGGTTCGCAGGCCCTCTTAGATGCCAGCGCCGTCTATCCGCTGGAAGACCTGCTGCGCACAACCATCATGGCGTCTGCAAACGACTCCGCCGTCGCGCTGTCCGAATACATTGCCGGGAGCGAGGAGAATTTCGTTGACCGCATGAACCGCCGCGCCGCCGAACTCGGCATGACGAACACAAACTACATCAACTGCACCGGTTATCCGCAGAGCGGGCAGTACACCACCGCGCGCGACGTGTGCCGATTATGCTGCGAAATTGCGAAACACCCGCGCTACAACCAGTATGCGTCCGTCTGGATTGACAAGCTGACCCACCCCGGCGGGCGCGTGACCGACCTGACGAACACGAACCGGCTCGTGCGCTTCTACGAGGGCTGCGACGGCTACAAGACGGGTTCGACCGACGCGGCAAAATACTGTCTCGCGGCGACGGCGGAGAAGAACGGGATGCGCCTTGTCGCCATCGTGCTGGGGACGCCCGTGAGCCAGACGCGGTTCAACGAAGCGCGGCAGATGCTGGATTACGGCTTCGCGACATATCGCCGGGTGGTGATTGCGAACAAGGGCGATTTGCTGGGGCAAAATGTCGAGGTTCGCGGCGGCAGTGCGGAGAGCGTTCCGCTGGCGCTGGGGAGCGGGCTTTCGATGCTGCTGAAAAACGGGCAGCAGAGCGGCTTGTCGCTGTCCGTACAGCTGCCGGAGAGCGTCGATGCCCCGATTGCGCAGGGGGATGTCATCGGCTTGGTGGATGTGCTGCTGGACGGGCAGGTGATTGCGAAATTGAACTGCGTCGCCGCGGAGGATGTGCCGCGTCCGGGGTTCATCGAGGGGCTGCTGCGGATTCTTCGCAACTGGCGGTGAAGACAAATGAGCAATGATTGAAAACAGGGGAACGCCCGCGCAGGACGCTCCCCTTTCTTCATATGATTAAACCGCCGCTGACACCCAGCACTTGCCCGGTAATAAACGACGCTTTCTCCGATGCCAGAAACAAGATGGCTTCGGCGCATTCTTCCGGCTCGCCGATGCGCCCCAGCGGGGTTTCATCCGCCAGCGCCGCCAAATCCTCGTCGGACAGCTCGGCATTCATGGGCGTGCGGATGACCCCCGGCGTGACGCAGTTGACGCGTATGTCGCTGGGGCCCACTTCCTTCGCCGTCGCCTTCGTCAAGCCAATCACGCCCGCTTTCGCCGCGGAGTACGCCGCCTCGCAGCTCGCGCCGACCTCGCCCCACATGCTGCTGACGTTGACAATTGCGCCGTGTCCGCGCGAAATCATCCCCGGCAGGACGGCGCGCTGCAAGTAGAACACGCTGTTCAAATCAGTTGCCAGCAGGTGATGCCATGTTGCGTCCGGCATGTCAGTCAGCAGTCCGCGATAAGCGATTCCGGCGCAGTTCACCAGCGCGTCGATGTGCTTGTAGTCCTTCAAAACCGCCGCGACGGTATTATTCACCTGCTCGGAATCCGCAATATCACAGGTGCGGAAGGCCACGTCCAGCCCCTTTCCGCGCAATTCGTCGGTAATCGCCTGCGCGCGTTCGGGGTGCGTCCGGCAGAGGAACACAACCGCCCAGCCATCCTTTGCGAACAGGCGGACGCACGCCTCGCCGATGCCGCTGCTGCCGCCGCTGATGAGGGCAATTCGCCGCATGGCTTATTCCTCCCCGATGCGGCGGATGGTTTCGTCCAGCAGGGCGCGGAACGTCCCCTTGACGCGCGCCGCCGTCTCGATGACCTCCTGCTCGTCCAGCGGCTGATCGATGATGCCCGCCGCCATGTTGGTGATGCAGCTCACGCCCAGCACGCGGATGCCGCAGTGCCGCGCGACAATCGTCTCCGGCACGGTGGACATGCCGACCGCGTCCGCGCCGAGGATGCGCGCCATGCGGATTTCGGCAGGCGTTTCGTACGTCGGGCCGTTCATCCACATATACACGCCCTCCTGCAGGGGGATGCCGAGGGCTTTCGCCGCCTGACGGCATTTTTCCATCAGCTGCACGTCATAAGCGTGGGTCATGTCGGGGAAGCGCGTGCCGAATTCGGCGAGGTTCTTGCCTGTCAGCGGGTTATGGCCGGACATGTTGATGAAGTCGGTCAGCATCATCAGGCAGCCCTGCGCGAAATTCAGGTTGACCCCGCCCGCCGCGTTGGTGACAACGAGCGTTTTCACGCCAAGGAGCGCCATCACGCGCACAGGCATGGTGACATCCTGCAAGTCATATCCCTCATAATAGTGGAAGCGCCCCTGCATCATGCACACGCGCTGCCCGTGGAGGGTGCCTGTCCACCAGCGTCCGGCGTGACCGGGGGCGGTGGACACGGGGAATCCAGGGATGTCCTTATAGTCGATGTACTTTGCGTCTTGGAGGGCATCGACGTAATCGCCGAGCCCCGAACCGAGGATAACGCCGATTTCGGCCTCTCCGACGCGCTGGCGGATGGTTTCGGCGGCGGCTTGGAAACGCTGCATGGTTTCACTGCTCATGGTGATGATTCCTTTCTAAACAATTTCTGATACAAGTCAATAAACATGGGTGGCGACCGAAGGGGTCAATGGGCGATCGCAGACTTCGTCTGTTTCCTTCGCCCCTTGTCGCCTCCGCAGAGGCGAAATCCCCTACTTACGGGAAAGAGCCGCTATGGTCGCAAGACCAGCTATTCGGTCGCGCCCATCGGCGCGACACAGCATAGATGTTGAGGAAAGCAGCTTGGGGGCGCGTCTGAGGACGCGCGAAGTTACTGGCAGGGACGCTTCGCTGCCTGCGCCCTTGTTGAGCGCTTTTGGCATACTGGTCGCCCGTGGAACAGTTGGGGCGTTGCCCCAAGCCCCACAAGGGACGCTGTCCCTTGACCCTGCAAGGGGAAATTTTCCCCTTGACCCCTTTCGCGCGATTGAGTTGGTGACACTCCCCTACTTCTTCCGCGTGTTTATCCTTTTATTTACCCTTTACTTCAATTTATCCGCAAACGATGTCGCCCCGAACCGATCCGGCAGCCCCAGCCACTCCGCGCACGTCGCGCCAATATCCGCATAGGTCTTCCGAACCCCCAAGTCCGTCAAGCCCTTCATTCCCTTATGATACACCAGCAGCGGGATATGCTCGCGCGTATGATCCGTCCCCTTGAACGTCGGGTCACACCCATGATCCGCCGTAATCACCAGCAGATCCTCATCCCCCAGCAGGTCGATAATCTCCGGCAGCTTACTGTCAAAATACGCCAGCGCATCGGCAAACCCCTGCGGGTCGCGGCGGTGGCCATAGAGCATGTCCGTATCCACCAGATTCGTGAAGCACAGCCCGTTAAACGGCTTGCGCATGTAGTCCAGCCACGCCTCAATGCACGCGGGATTCCCGGCGGCGTGGTTCGAGCCAGTCAAGCCGCGCAGGGCAAAAATATCCTCAATTTTGCCCACGCCGTAGGATTCCATGCCCGCATCCTTCACAGCATCAAGCAGCGTGCGGCTGAACGGCTCCACGGAAAAGTCGCGGCGGCCGCTGGTGCGCCGGAACGCGCCTGCTTTTTCCCCCACGAACGGGCGGGCAATCACGCGCCCGACGCACAAATCACCCGTGAGCATCTCGCGGGCAATGCGGCACATCTCGTACAGCTCCTCGCGGGAGAAAATCGCCTCGTTGCAGGCAATCTGGAACACGCTGTCGGCGGACGTGTAGACAATCGGCGTGCGCTTCGCCAGATGCTCCTCGCCCAGTTCGTCCAGAATCGCCGTGCCGGACGCGGGCTTGTTGCCGATGACCTTATGCCCGATGCGCTGCTCGAACGCGGCGATAAAATCCGCCGGGAAGCCGTTGGGGAACGTCGGGAAAGGCTTAGCGAGCGTCACGCCCGCAATCTCCCAGTGTCCCGTCGTCGTGTCCTTGCCCTTGCTGGCTTCGCGGCACATGCCGAACGCGCCGACGGCGTTTTCATCCGCCGGATAATGCGCGCCGGCAATCTGCCCCAGCCCCATATGCGCCATGTTCGGCAGCGACGGATGGCAGGCATCCACCGCGTGACCGATTGTACACGCGCCCACGTCGCCATAATCCGCCGCGTCCGGCAGCTCACCGACACCGCAGGCATCCAAAACCGTCAAAAAAATGCGTTTCATTTTGATTCGCCCCTATCCATTGCAATTAAGGCACCACCGCACAATTCGGCGGCGCGTCTGTCGATGTCTTTTCCGCCATCTGCGGCATGCAAATTCCTCGATTTACCGCCAGTAAACCTTCGGAATTTGCATTTGCATCTGACGAAAAATCCATTCGCCAGCCGACCACCTCATTTGTGCGGTGTTACCTTAGGATTCCCTATCGCTATTATACACCAGAAATTCCGCTTTGAAAAGGCTTGTTTTTGGGCGAAAAATCGTGTATCATGGCAGATGAGGTGAATCATATGCTCCGCACTTTTGATGATATTTACGAAACCATGCCGTGGGACGCAGTGGATGCCGTCGTCTTCGACGTTGGACAGGTACTGCTCTCTTATAACCCGCAGGAAATTTTGGATGAGCATGTGCCGGATCGCCCCGACCTGCACCCGATTCTGCTGGAAAAGATTTTCCGTTCCCCCTACTGGCTCATGCGCGACCACGGGCTGATGACCCGCGACGAGGCCATTGAGGCCATGATCGGGCGCGACGAGCCGCTCCGCCCGTACATCACGCGCGTGATGCACAATTGGGTGGACTTGAAGAAAGTGCTGCCGGAGGGGCTGAAAACGCTGCAAAGCTGCAAGGCGCATGGCAAGAAGGTCTACGTCCTCTCGAATTATGCCGACGATGCCTTTGCGGTTGTCGAGCACAAGTACGACTTTTTTAACCTCTTCGACGCGAAATTCGTCTCCGGGCGCTTGAAGCTGATGAAGCCCAGCGAGCAGATTTTCCAGTACGTCATTTCCGCCACGGGGCACGAGCCGTCGCGCGTGCTGTTTCTGGATGACACGCCGGGGAACGTCGAGGGTGCGCTCTTCTGCGGCTGGCAGTCGCTGTGCGTGTCGCATCCCGGCAAGCTGACGGAATTTTTCGGCTTGGAATAACGCAAAGCCTTGAATTTTCCGCATTTTCCTCTTGACATCCCCCTGCGAACGTGGTATCATTACCGTTGAGCCGCACGGGAGAGGTCTGTCACAATGCGCATCTGCGCAACCTCAGATTCCGGCGAGTATATAATAGGAGGTGCTTATTGTCATGTACGCAATCATCAGCGCTGGCAACAAGCAGTACAAGGTTTCTCAGGGTGAAACCATCTACATCGACAAGGTGAATCAGGCAGATGGCTCTGCTATCTCCTTCGACGCCATCATGGTCGTCAATGAAGGCGATGTCAAGGTCGGCACGCCCACTGTCGCGGGTGTGACGGTTGAAGGCAAGATCGTCGGTCAGGTCAAGGGCGAGAAGATTAAGATCTACAAGTACAAGTCCAAGAAGAACTACCATCGTCGTGCCGGCCATCGTCAGCCCTACACGAAGGTGGAAATCACCGCCATCAACGCCTAATGACGCGCGCTGTGCTTTTTGAGGACGCTGCTGGACGCATCACGGGTGTTTCCGTCAAGGGACATTCCGGCTATGCGGAGGAAGGCAGCGACATCGTCTGCGCGGGCATTTCCATGCTGCTCATCACCATCGACCAAGCACTTTGCAGCCTGGTGGGGCTTTCCCCCATCGAACACGGCGGTGAAGATGGCTTCGCCGAGGTGCTGCTGCCGCCGGGAATCACCGATAAGCAGATGGAACAGGCGCAGCTGCTGTTTGGGGCGCTTCGCATCGGCTTTTCCGCCATTGCGGAGCAGTACCCCGCGTATTTTCGGCTCACGATCCGCAAGGTTCATTGAGCCACGACCTTGATAGATAAATTGGAGGGTATTACCATGATGAAGTTGAATCTTCAGCTGTTCGCTCATAAGAAAGGTATGGGTTCTACCCGTAACGGCCGCGACAGCGAATCCAAGCGCCTTGGCCCGAAGCGTGCCGACGGTCAGTTCTCTCAGGCTGGCAACATTCTTGTTCGTCAGCGCGGCACCAAGATTCATCCCGGTCAGAACGTGGGCATCGGCAAGGACGACACCCTGTTCGCGCTGGTGAGCGGCGTTGTCCGCTTCGAGCGTCTGGGCCGCGACAAGAAGCAGGTTTCTGTCTATCCTGTGGCGGAATAATCGCTTCCCCATCCGCTTTGAAACGCCTGATCGCCGCAGTGATGCGTCGGTCGGGCGTTTTCTGTTAGAGGATTTCATACTATTTCCAAATTCACCTGCGCCATCTGCTTGCGCCTTTTCCCCGTTGGCGTCCGCTCATTCCACTTAGCGTAGCGCTGCTACGCTGCGTTTCATTCGCGTTAGCCAACGTGAAAAATTCGCGGCGCATCTTGGCGCATTCTCATTTGGAAATAGTATCAGACGCAGTTCGCGCGCGAATTACTCCGCATTCCGAATTCCGCATTCCGAATTTCTTTCAGGAGGTTTCCATGCGTTTCTTCCGTACTTCCCCTGAAAAACTCCCGGCGGCTGAATCCGAGATGATTTTCTCCAAACAGGACTTGAAGCAGCTGCTTTTGCCGCTCTTGGCGGAGCAGTTTCTCGTCGTGCTGATTGGCATGATGGATACCATCATGGTGTCCTACTGCGGCATGAAGGCGATGAGCGGCGTTTCGCTGGTGGACGGCATCAACGTGCTGCTGATTGGCGTGTTCTCCGCCTTGGCGACGGGCGGCGCAGTGCTGGTCAGCCAGTATCTGGGGAAGAAGCGCCCAGATGCCGCGAAAACCGCCGCAAAGATGCTGTTCTACGTCGTTTTGCTCGTTTCGCTGGCGATTATGGCGATTTGCCTGATTTTCCGCAAACCGCTGCTGCTGACCCTCTTCGGCAATGTCGAGGATGAGGTGATGGCAGCAAGTCAGGCGTACTTCCTCATGTCGGCGCTCTCCTACCCCGTCATGGCGATTTACAATGCCTACTGCGCGCTCCTGCGCTGCATCGGCAATCCGCGCGCGACGATGTTCTCCTCCCTCATCATGAACATCGTCAACCTCGTCGGCAACGCCGTGACCATCTACCTGCTGGGCTGGGGCGTGGTCGGCGCGGGGCTGGCGACGCTGATTTCGCGTTCCGTGGGTGCGTACATCACGCAGCGTGCCCTCCGCGACCCGCACTGCCGGATTCCGTATCCAGGCATGTTCCCCTTCGAATGGCATCCGAGCGAGGTCAAGAAGATTCTGAGCGTCGGCATTCCCAGCGGCTTTGAGAACGGGCTGTTCCAGCTCGGCAAGCTGCTGCTGCTGAGCATGATTGCTACCTTCGGCACCGCCGCACCGCGGCGAACACCGTCGGCAACACGCTCGGTTCATTCCAGTGCCTGCCCGGAAACGCCATTGGTCTGGCGATGATTGCGGTCGTCGGGCAGTGCTGCGGTGCGCACGCCTACGATCAGGCGAAATTCTACACCAAGAAACTCATGCAGATTGTCTACCTCTGCATGGGCACGCTGAACATCCTGATGCTGCTCTGCAACCCGATTATTACCCTGCCGTTCAACCTTTCGCCGGAAGCGACGGTGCTTGCGCGGCAGATTGTGGCGCTGCACGGCGCGGGCTGCGTGATTTTCTGGCCGATGTCCTTCACGATGCCGAACGCGCTCCGTGCGGCGGGCGACGCGAAGTACACGATGACGGTCGCGGTCTTCTCGATGGCGGTTTTTCGCATCGGCTTCGGCGTTTTCCTCGCGACGACGATGGGCATGGGCGTCATCGGCGTGTGGATTGCCATGCAGATTGACTGGGTGTTCCGCATCATCTGTTTCCTGATTCGCTGGCACAGCGGCAAGTGGCAGACGAAGACGCTGGTATAAAGAAAAGCGCGGTACGCTTTCCCCGGATTTGGGGGCGTACCGCGTTTTTTGTGGTGTTGACTTTTTTCGGACAACCAAGGTTGATTTTTCTATCATTCAGATCATTGCCTTGCTTCTTCCGCGTGTTACTCCGTCAGGCGTTCCTTGGTTTCTCTTCCTTCACGCAATAGCTTGCGCATTTCCTCCCGATTTTCATCCCGCAGCGCATCCCGATACTCCGTCAGCCGCTGCACCAAGTCCTCCACCACCGGCAGAAGCGCCTCTCGATTATCAAAGAACAGCTCCGTCCACATATCCTCATTCAGCCGTGCCACGCGGGTCATATCCGCGAAGCTCCCTGCCGAGAACCCGCGGTGCTTATCCGCCAGCGGGCACTTCACATACGCGCTCGACACGACATGCGCCAGCTGCGACGTATACGCAATCATCTCGTCATGCGTCTTCGGCGTCGTGAACTGCACACGCAGGAAGCCCAGTTTCATGAAAAAGTCGCGGGCGCGCTGCAAAACCGCCGGGTCGTCGTCGCCGTGACCGCACAGAATCATCGACGCATGGTCGAACAGATCGTCGCGGGCGTACTTGAAGCCGCTGTACTCGCGCCCCGCCATCGGGTGTCCGCCGATGAAATGCCACGCATACCGCTGTGATACGGGAAACAGTGCGTCGCAAATCACCTGCTTCACGCCGCCGCAGTCAATCACAAGGCTGTCGGGCTTAAAGTCCGCCGCGTGAGCAGTCACATAGTCGATAATCCCCTGCGGGTACAGGCAGATCAGCACAACATCGCACTGCGGCAGCGTCTCCGCCGTCAGTTCGCCATCAATCGCTTCCATCAGGAACGCGCGGCGCATCGTGTCCGCATTCTTGTCCGTGCCATAAACCGTGTACGGTGTGTGGAGCTTGATGGTTTTCGCGAGTGAGCCGCCAATCAGTCCCAAGCCGACAATACCTACATTCTGCATAAAAAAAATCCTCCGTTCTTCTGCACTCCCGTTTCAAGGAATGCGCTGCAACGGAGGATTTCGACGTATCATGCGTTTTTTCCTGCTGATTTACGCCTGAACCGTAGCTTTCTGCTGCTTTTTCTGCTTCTTCGCCGGCTGCTCGCCAACTTTCGGGACGTGGTATTCGCACTTTTCGTCAAAGCGGACGGATTCCGGCGGCTTCTCCAGTTCTTCCGGATGATTGAGCAGATACGACATCGTGCCGAAGAACGCCGCGTAGTGCGCGCCAGAGCAGACGCGCTCATCCGCCGTGATGCCGATGGGCAGGAAGCGCTTCATGCGCGCCTCGCCCTTCTCTACCACGGCAACCTTCTCCACGGTACCCATGCCGAAGAACAGCGTAACCGAACCGAAGTTGTAGATGTGGTGGTTGACGTGATGCAGGCCGATGGAAGCGTTGTTGGTGATATACATGCTGGTATGGAAGGGCAGCTCATCCAGCAGTGCGCCGGGGCATAGCCCGTAGCGATCAAGCAGGCGAACCAGCGCGACGATGCCCGTCGCCAGACCCGGCACGACCAGCACCGCTTTCGCCAGCTTATCCGCGAAGTTCTTCTTGTCCTCGCCGCGGTTGGCGTTGATGACCTTTTCCATGCGGTCGCGCACGTCGTAGATGGTGTCGGTCAGGTCGTACTTCACCTTCACCGCCGTCTCGCCCATTTCGGCGTTCTGCGGGTTCTTGAGCATCGTGAAGGACACGGCGCACATGTTCCGCGCGAAGAACTGCTTATTGAGGATGAAGCGGTTGATTTCCGGGTGCTGGGACACAGTGCGGACGAACGCAGCGGTAATAATCTGCATGAACGTGATTTTCTCGCCCTTCGCCGCCTGCGCCGCAATGTAGCGCGTCAGCAGCTCATAGTCCACGCGGTGCTGCAGGAAAACCTGCGCGTCGCAGCGCATGGGCATCAGGTACGGCGTAATGCCGACGATGGGGTCAATGGACGACACGCGCCGTCCGTCGGGTCGAAATCCGAACATGGTACTTTCCTCTCTCTCTTGTCCTCGGCTGTCCATCGGAATGAATGAAAAATGAATGATTTCAGCCGCAATTTTATTGTATGGATTTTGGGCGATTTGTCAATAGGGCATCGGCGGATGATTTCGGATGTGCGCAAAAAGGCACTGCCGCGCTGCAGCAGTGCCCATTGCTTTGCCCTTTGACTGGGATTTTTACCAAGTCGCCTTCATGGCCTGTTCCACGCACTTCTGGTGATCTGCATCCACGCGGTCTGTACCGTGGGTCTTGCTGCCATAGAAGTGCAGGCAGAACTGCCCATCGAAGTTGTTGTCCAGAATTGTGTTTGTGCCGTGGGGTTCGGAGTAAATCGACGCGGCATACACATGCCCGTTGTACTTCACCAGCACTGCGCGGCGGCGCCAGCTGAACGTGCCGCCGTTGATTTTCTTGAGAATCGCCGTATCTTCCGCCGTCAGCGGCTCGGCGTCCATATGATTGCCGCCGCTCTGCCGGCGCGCGGAGAAAATCAGCCCCGTGCTGACGTCCTTAATCTGGAATACAGCGCCGTTCGGGATGACGTTCTTGCCGCCATTGAACCAGTCCAGTCGCTCAGTGGTAATCTTGCCGCTGCTGGCGCTCGCCACAGCGGATTCAATCTTCTTGAGCGTCGCGCTGCCTGCCACGCCGTCCGCCGTCAGACCGTATTTTTTCTGGAATGCCTTGACGGCGCTTTCGGTCGTCGCGCCGAACGAACCGTCGACATACGCCGTGTAGAAGCCCAGCTTCTTCAGGTTGGTCTGCAGCGTCTTGACTGCCGTGCCGGTTGCGCCCTTGCGGAGCGAATCGTCATCGGTGCTGGTATTGCTGTCCGCGTTCTTGTAGGCGGTGTCGAGCTTTTTGAGCGTTTCGCTGCCCGCCACGCCATCCGCCGTCAGGTTATACTTCTTCTGGAACGCCTTGACCGCCGCAACCGTCGTATCGCCATAATCGCCGTCAATGGACGCGTTGTAGAAGCCGAGCTTTTTCAGCTTCGTCTGCAAGTCCTTGACCGCGCTGCCGGTTGCGCCTTTGCGGAGCGAGTCGTCGTCCTTGTCGCTGTCCGCGTTCTTGTACGCGCTGTCGAGCTTTTTGAGCGTTTCGCTGCCCGCTACGCCATCCGCCGTTAGGTTATACTTCTTCTGAAACGCCTTGACCGCCGCGTATGTGCCCGAACCAAACGTGCTGTCCACCGTGCCGTCGTAATAGCCCAGCTTCTTCAGCTTCGTCTGCAAGTCCTTGACGGCGCTGCCGCTGTCGCCCATGCGGAGCGAATCATCGTCCTTGGCGCTGTTCGCGTTCTTGTACGCGCTGTCCAGCTTTTTGAGCGTCTCTTTGCCTGCAATGCCATCCGCCGTCAAGTTATACTTCTTCTGGAACGCCTTGACCGCCGCGACGGTCGTGTCGCCATAATCGCCATCGACATAAGCATCATAATAGCCGAGTTTTTTCAGCTTTGTCTGCAAATCCTTGACGTCGCTGCCCGTGCTCCCCTTTTCCAGCCGCGTCGTGCTGCTGGAAGAACTGGAACTGCTGGCCGTCTTGGTCACGCTGACATACGTTTTATAGACATAGCCGGTGTATTTCCCGTAAGTCACTTTATACCAGCTGCCGCTTTTGCCGAGAACCTCCAGCTTCGTGCCTTTGGGCAGGGTTTGCAGGGCATCGCTGGTCGAGGATGCCTTTTCGCGCAGAATGAGTTTGCGCGCAGTGACCGTCGCCGTATCCGCCAAGGCGGAAGAACAGCCCAGCAGCATCAGCGCCACCGCGCCGGACAGAAGCCGCCGCAGACCGGAATTCATCATGGGGAAATCACTCCTTTCCGTACAGCCTGATTTTATTACAAAATTGTTTCATTGTCAAGAGGCTTTTTCCCTGTGAATTGTAAATTCTGCGGCGTTTTTGCGGATTTTCCCCTGTTTAATTTGGCGATTATCTGCCCGCTTTCAATACCCCCCCTCATTTTTCCATGAATTTGTTTCCGATATTGGATAAAATGTTACGTTTCTGTTGAGCGGGTGAAAATTTTTCGCGCCGCTTTGCTGTCCGAGCGGCATTTTGCTGTTCGCCTTGATGAATCGGCGGAATTGTGATATAATGAAAATTGGTGCTTTGTCACCGTTGCGATTTTGATATACTTCCTTCATTATAAGAGGAGTTTTTTCATGGCAAATCAAGCAAATCACTATGATGCGGGCAATATTCAGGTGCTGGAAGGGCTGGAAGCGGTTCGGATGCGTCCGGGCATGTATATCGGCACCACCTCGACGCGCGGTCTGCATCACCTGCTCTGGGAAATTGTGGATAACGCAATTGACGAGGCGTCGAACGGCTTTGCGGATGAGGTGCGCGTGACGCTGCACACGGACGGCTCCGCGTCGGTGTACGACAACGGGCGCGGTATGCCTGTGGATGAGCATCCGACCATGCACGTTAGCGGCGCGGAGGTCATTTTCACCGTGCTGCACGCGGGCGGCAAGTTCAACAACGAGAATTACAGCTATTCCGGCGGTCTGCACGGCGTGGGCGCGTCGGTCGTCAACGCGCTGAGCAAGTGGCTGACCGTGGACATCTACCGCGATTTCAGCCATTATGCCATGCGCTTCACAAGTCAGTTCGATGAGAAGAAAGGCAAGGTCATCGCGGGCAAGCCGGACGCGCCCTTGGCAAAAGTCGGCAACACGCGCAAGAAGGGCACACTCGTGCGTTTTCTTCCCGATGACGCGATTTTCGAGGACGTGCGCTTCAATTACGACACGGTGTTCCGCCGCTTGCAGGAGTTGGCATACCTGAACCGGGGCTTGAAAATTGTCTTTCTCGACGAGCGTGTGAGCGACCCTGCCCGCCGCGAAACGACCTTCCACTACGAGGGCGGCATCATCGACTATGTGCGGTATTTGAACGACGGCAAAACTGTCCTGCACGATCAGCCGATTTACCTCGAAGGACAGAAGGATTCCGTCATCTGCCGCGTCGCCATTCAGTACACCGACGGCTATACCGAGAGCCTTTTTTCCTATGTCAACAACATCCCCACGGGCGAAGGCGGCACGCACGAAACGGGCTTCAAGGCGGCATTCACGAAGATGTTCAACGACTACGCCCGCCGCAACGGCTTCCTGAAGGAAAAGGACAGCAACCTGACGGGCGAGGACTTCCGCGAAGGCTTAAGCTGCGTGCTGACGACGATGGTCAAAAATCCGCAGTTCGAGGGGCAGACGAAGGGGCGTCTGGGCAACAGCGAAGTGCGCCCCGCGGTGGAGGGCATCATCACCCAGCAGCTGACGGACTGGCTGGAGAACCTCAAGAATCAGGAGATTGCGCAGCAGATTGTGCAGAAGGCGATTCGCGCCGCGCAGGTGCGGGAAGCCGCGCGCAAGACCCGCGACAACGCCCGCAAAGCAAATCAGCTTGACGCCGCGCCGCTGGTCGGCAAACTCAGCGCCTGCCGCGGCAAAAAGGCGGAAGACAATGAGCTGTTCATCGTCGAGGGCGATTCCGCAGGCGGCAGCGCCAAGCAGGGGCGCGACAGCCGCTATCAGGCGATTCTCCCCCTGCGCGGCAAGCCCCTCAATGCCGAAAAGAAGCGGCTGGATCAGGTGCTGAGCAACGAGGAGTTCCGCTCGCTGATTACCGCGCTCGGCACGTCCATCGACGAGAATTTCAACCTTGCCAACCTCAAATACAACAAAGTCATCATCCTCTCCGATGCCGATCAGGACGGCGCGCACATCCGCGCCATTCTGCTCACTTTCTTCTTCCGTTACATGAAAGAGCTTGTCACCGGCGGTCACGTTTATATCGGAATGCCGCCGCTGTACAAGGTTCAAAAGGGCAGCAAAGTCCTCTATGCCTACGACGACAAGGAGCTGGCGAAGTGCATCAAGGAAGCGGGCAAAGGCTACACGCTTCAGCGCTACAAAGGCTTGGGCGAAATGAACCCCGAACAGCTCTGGGCGACGACGATGGATCCTTCCCAGCGCAAACTGATGCAGGTGACGATTGAGGACGCAGCGCTGGCTGACCGCCGCATTACCATCCTGATGGGCGACAAGGTCGAGCCGCGCCGCGACTACATCATCGAGAACGCCGACTTCAACAAGCCGGATAATTTCGAGCTGCCGGAAGGTCAGCGAGGGGAAGGAAAGTAAGTTATGGCAAAGAAAACAAGCGATAACCGCCCGATTCCCAAGGACGACCCGTCGCGCATCCTGCAAACGACCGTCGAGGACGTAATGCACCAGTCCATGATCCCCTACGCGGAGCATGTCATTCTGGAACGCGCCCTGCCGCGCGTCGAGGATGGCTTAAAACCCGTGCAGCGCCGCATTCTCTATACCATGATGGAACTGGGCACGACGCCGGACAAGCCGCACCGCAAGTGCGCCCGCATCGTCGGCGACTGCCTGGGCAAATATCACCCGCACGGCGATTCCTCCGTGTACGACGCGCTCGTGCGCATGGCGCAGGACTTCTCCATGCGCGGGCCGATGGTCGATGGGCACGGCAATTTCGGCTCCATTGACGGCGACAGCGCTGCCGCCATGCGTTACACCGAGGCGCGCATGACGCCCCTCGCGCTGGAAATGCTGCGTGACATTGAGAAGGACACTGTGCCGTTCCGCCTGAATTTCGACGACACGCTCAAAGAGCCGGACATGCTGCCCGCGCGCTTTCCGAATCTGCTCGTCAACGGCGCAAGCGGCATCGCGGTAGGGCTTGCAACGAACATCCCCCCGCACAATCTGGGCGAAAGCATCCGCGCGGCGATTGCTGTGATGGAGAATCCGGACATTCCGCTGGATGAGCTGATGAAAATCATCCCCGGCCCGGACTTCCCCACCGGCGGCGTGCTGGTGAAAAACGAGGAAATCCGCAGAGGCTATGAGACCGGACGCTCGAAGCTGTCCCTGCGCGCGCGCGTGCATGTGGAGGACGGCGTGAACGGGCGCAAGCTGCTTGTCATCACGGAAATCCCCTACATGGTCAACAAAGCCGCGATGCTGGAGAAGATTTTGAAGCTGTCGGAAGAAAAGAAGGGGCAGCTGCAAAACATCTACGACATCCGCGACGAATCCGACCGCGAGGGAATGCGCGCCGTCATCGAGCTGAAGAAGGACGCCGACCCGGACAAGGTGCTGAAAGTGCTCTACAAGTATTCGGACTTGCAGGTCACCTTCGGCGTGAACATGGTCGCCATCGCCGAGGGCAAGCCCGTGCAGATGGGGCTGAAAACGATGCTGGGGCACTTCATCCGCCATCAGAAGAACGTCATCACCCGCCGCACGGAGTACGACCTGAAGCAGGCGAAAGCCCGCGCGCACATTTTGCAGGGTCTGATGATTGCGGTGGACAACCTCGACGAGGTCATCGCGCTGATTCGCTCCTCAAAGAACCCGAAAGAAGCGAAAGCCCGCCTGATGGAGCGCTTCGAGCTGTCCGACGCGCAGGCACAGGCAATCTTGGACATGCGCCTGCAGCGCTTGACGAATCTGGAAATCATCGCCCTGCGCAAGGAGTACGAGGACATTCTGAAGCTCATCGACCGTTTGGAGGGCATCCTGCACAGCGAGAAGAAGCTGCTGGCGGTCATCCGCAAGGAATTGCAGGAGATTGCCGAGGAATTCGCCGACGAGCGCCGCACAACCATCGAAAAAGCGGACGAATCCCCGCTGGAAGTTGAGGAAGAGGCCGCCGCGCCGGAGGAAGTCATCGTGGCGTTCACGGGCGCGGGGCAATTGAAGCGCATGAATCCCGCGCTCTACAAGAAAACGCCGCTCCCGACCCGCGCGGAGGACGACAAGGAGTTCGCCGACTTCCTGTTCATGGCCAAAACAGACGAGACGCTGCTCATCTTCACCGACCACGGCAACTGCTATCCCCTGCCCGTTGCGTCGCTGAACGAAGTCAAGCCCAAGGATCGCGGGCAGCTGCTTTCGGGCGTTCTGGCCGGGCTGGAGGACGACGAGAAGGCGCTGTGGATGACGTGCATCCGCATGGCGGACGTCGGGCATCTGCCGGACATTCTCTTCATCACCCGGCAGGGCATGGTGAAACGCACCGCCGCCGCGGATTACGACGTGCGCAGCAAGAAATTCGCCGCCGTGAACGTGAAAGACGGCGACCGTCTGCTGACAGTTCTCCCCGCCGCCAGTCGCGACGACCTGCTGTTGTTCACCCGCAGCGGCCTGTGCATCCGCTTCTCGCTCGACAGCGTGCCGGTGCAGGGGCGCGTCGCCGCCGGGGTGCGCTGTATGCAGGTGGAGGACGGCGACGAGGTCATCTGGTGCGGGCAGCTGCAAGACAGCGACCAAATCGTGCTGCTGACCGACCGCGGCTACGCCAAACGCCTGCTCTCCGTTGATTTCGAGAAGCAGAACCGCAACGGCAAGGGCGTGAAGTCCTTCTATTTCAACAAGAATGGCAGCAACGGCAAGCAGCTTGCGGGCGTGGTGCGGTTGGAGAAGGGCGACCACCTGATTCGCGTGCAGCAGACGAAATCCCCCGCGACGCTGGTGGAGCGCGACGCGGTGCGCCTGCAAGGCAAGCAGGATCGCGGAACGCCGCTGGTTATCGCGGTGATGGACGACGTGGTGACAGGAGCGGAGCTGTTGGAATAACAGCACCCGCATGGCGCCGAAAAAAGGGTCAAGGGGCAATGCCCCTTGCGGGGTTAAGGGGCGGCGCCCCTTATGGGGCTTGGGGCAACGCCCCAACTGTTTCTCATCAAAACTACTCAAAAGGAACAGCCAACAAGGCGCAGGCAGCGAAGCGTCCCTGCCAGTAACTAAAAAACCGTCCAATAAAAATCAAGTAACAACCGGAGGGCGACCCCGAAGGAGTCCAGAGGGCGATCGCAGACTTCGTCTGTTTTTATGCTCTCTGGAACTCGCGGAAGTTACCACGATGGAAATGAAGTCAACTATGCCTATCCGCATAAGCATCCAACTGCTTCATAGTTGGCTTTTCCCCTTGCAACAAGCGCCAAAACGTGATATGATGAGGACGAATGACGGAGGTGAACGCGTATGAATTCGCGCAACTCTTTTTCCTCGCTGACCATTACGCAGCTGGTGATTCACCTCACCGGCGCCCTGCTGGAACTCTACGCCGATGACACGCAGGAAATCCAAGTCATGGCATCCGGCGACGACCACGATATGAAGGCGGTTTCGCTCGCCCAGAACGGCGATACGCTGACGCTGGAGCAGTCCGCCGCCGCACTCTCTCCCTTGCCGCTCAGCGCCCGCTGGCTGCAAGTGACCGTCCGCATTCCGCGTGCGTGGAAGGGGCGGGTCGAGATTCGCACGACGTCCGGCAGCGTGCATGTCCGCGGTTTGCAGGTTAGCGACCTGTCCGTGGAGTCTCTCTCCGGCTTCGTGATGCTCTCCGACTTGAGCAGCCTGAGCCTGAAGGTCAAGAACGGCAGCGGCGACATTGCCGGCAGCGACTTGTCCGGTCAGGATTGCAGTCTGTTCACTACGACAGGGATGCTCTGTCTGGAGCGCCTTGCGTTTCTGAACATCTCGCTGTCCTCGGTCAGCCGGGGCGCAATGCTCTCTTTTGCGGAGATGTTCTCCACCTTCAAGGGCGGCTCGGTCGCAGGCGGCATCAGTCTGGAGATTCCCGGCGCGCAGTGCGACGCCATTCTTCGCTCGGTGTCCGGGCGGCTGCTGACGGACGGCGTATCCATCGTCAATGGCGCACCGTCTGTCCGCGTGACGACGGCATCGGGCAACCTGACCATCCGGCGGATTTCCCCGGAGAAACTGACAGAAAACGAATAATTAGGAGGACGATTTTTATGGCACGACAGAACTTTGGCTTCGGCGGCGGCGCGAACATGCAGCAGCTCATGCGTCAGGCGCAGAAGATGCAGCAGGCGATGACGGACGCGCAGGAAAAGCTGGATGCGCAGGAGTACGAAGCGCAGTCCGGCGGCGGCGTGGTAAGCGTGAAGGTAAACGGCAAGCGCGAGCTGCTGTCCCTGACGATTGACCCCAAGGTCGTTGACCCCGACGACGTGGAAATGCTGCAGGACCTTGTGATGGCGGCGGTGAACGAAGCGCTGCGCAAGGGCGAAGCAAACCGCGAAGAGACGATGAACAAGATGGCGCCCGGCATGGGCGGCATGGGCGGTCTGTTCTGATGCCCGGACAAATCGAACCGATTGAGCGGATGGTGTCGGAGCTGTCTCGGCTGCCCGGCATCGGTCACAAGACGGCGGCGCGGCTGGCGTACCATATCGTCGGGATGCCGCTGGAGGATGTTCACGCGCTGGCGGCGGCACTGTGGCAGGGGCGCAAGGCGATTCGCTACTGCGACGTGTGCGGCAATTTTTCCTCCGCTGAAAAGTGCGCCGTGTGCGCGGATGAAAGCCGCCATAACGGGCAAATCTGCGTCGTGCGCGACCCGCGCGACGTGGCCGCCATGGAGCGGATGCACGATTACCACGGGCTGTACCACGTCCTGCACGGCACGCTGTCGCCGATGGACGGCATCGGGCCGGATGATATTCACATCAAGGAACTGATGACGCGCCTGCAGACCGAACCGGTCAGCGAAGTGATTTTGGCGACGAACCCCGACATCGAGGGCGAAGCAACCGCAACCTACATTGCGCGGCTCATTAAGCCCATGGGCATCAAGTGCACCCGCATTGCCCACGGCGTCCCCGTCGGCAGCGACCTCGAATATGCCGACGAAGTGACGCTCTCAAAGGCGATGGAGGGACGAAGGGAGCTGTGAGGGGAACCACCAGAGGCTCTGCCTCTGGACTCCGCAAGGGAGTTCCTCCCTTGACCCTTCCGCGCGATTGAGTTGAGCGCATTTTCATGCTACGCCCGCGTGTTTATACGCTGACCTTAAGCAGCTTTTTTCGGCAGAATGCTATTTCCCAGCATTCTGCCAATTTTCTCATGAAACGAGGAATCTGCCGATGTTTCTTGCCGATACTCACTCCGATACCCTCTTCAGCCTTGGCGTTGGCAAACGCACCTTCGCCCAGACCGATATTACCCCCGACCGCCTGAGACAGGGCGGCGTCAGCCTCCAAACCCTCGCCCTGTGGAGCGGTCCGAAAGGTCCAAACGGCGACTATGAAGCCGTCGCCGACGCCGAATACGCCGCCATCCACCACTTCACCGACGCGGGCATCCGGCAGGTCGATGACCCGGAGGATGTCAAGCCCGGCGAAAGTACATTCATGCTCTCCTTCGAGGGCTGCGAGGTATTCCAGAAGAGCGACGAGATGGTAGCTTTCTGGCGGCAGCGCGGCATCCGCATCGGCGCGCTGGTGTGGAATCACCCGAACGCTTTCGCCACCCCTGCCGCCGTGGACGCGGAAACGCATATGACCCCCGAAGGCATCCGCATTGCCCGCGTGATGCAGCGTCAGGGCATCAGCGTGGACGTGTCGCACCTGAACGAAGCCGGATTCTGGGACTTGTTCGCCAAAGGTGAGCGTCCGCCGATGGCGAGCCACAGCTGCTGCCGCGCCCTCTGCGACCACGTCCGCAACCTGACCGACGACCAGATTCGCGCCATGATTCAGTACGGCGGCTACATCGGCGTGAATTTCTATCCGCGTTTTCTGTCTGCGGACTGCAAGGCGGACAGTGTGACGATTGCCCAGCACATCGACCATATCTGCCAGCTTGGCGGCTCGGATATTGTTGGATTCGGCAGCGATTTCGACGGCATCGAGGTGTCGCCTGACGACGTGCGAAATCCGGCGGAGCTGCCGAATCTGCTGACGGCGCTGCGCAATTACGGCTACAACGACGAATCAATCGAGAGAATCTGCGGCGGGAATTTGAAGGCGTACTTTGCACGTTTGAAGTAACTGAAAAAACCGTCACGGAAGCGCACTCAAGTCGGGCAGCCAAAAAGGGTCAAGGGACAATGTCCCTTGCAGGGTGCAGGGACAGCGTCCCTGCTGGGGCTTGGGGCAACCGCCCCAACTCCCGCTCGTGCCGCCCGCTATGCCAAACGCGTTCAAGTATGCCCCCCTTAATCGCAGGCAGCGAAGCGTCCCTGCGCACTAACTCCCGCGTCCGCAGACGCGGAATCCCCTTGCCCCTCATAATACTATTTTCAAATTCACCTGCACCATCTGCTTGCGCCTTTTCATTTGGAAATCGTATAAATTCTCCCCTGTCCGGGCATCCTACCCGTGCAGGGGCTTTTTTGTCCCCCATGGAGGAACATTCGCATGATTGACCTGCGCCGCATCACCCGCACTTTCCCCCCGCAAGAGCGAAAATCGCCGCCGCTGCCGGTGCTGTCCGACATTACGCTGCGCATTCCGCCGGGGCAGTATGCCGCCATGGTTGGGGCAAGCGGGTCGGGGAAATCGACGCTGATGAACATCCTCGGCTGCCTTGATCGCCCGACCTCCGGGGTATATCGTCTGCACGGGCGGGACGTTTCAGCCTTGCCGCCTGACGAATTGGCGAAGGTGCGCGGCGAGGAAATCGGGTTCGTGTTTCAGGGTTTTCAGCTGATTCCGCGGTTGACAGCCATCGAAAACGTAATGCTTCCGCTGATACTGCAAGGCGTCAGTGAGTCGGAACGCCGCGCCCGTGCGGAGCAGCTGCTCCTGCGGGTTGGGCTGCATTCGCGGATGCACCACCTGCCCGCGGCGCTCTCCGGCGGTCAGCAGCAGCGCGTCGCCATCGCCCGCGCGCTCATCCGCCGTCCCGCGCTCATCCTCGCCGACGAACCGACCGGCAGCCTTGACCCCGACGCGACGCAGGAAATTCTTTCCCTGCTGGAGGATCTGCACCGCGCCGGGCAGACAATTCTGCTCATCACCCACAACCCGACCGTCGCTGCGCGCGCTGAACGCCGGCTTACCCTGCAAGGCGGGAAGATTTTCGAAGAAGGATGACTTTTGCCGTGTTCGCTTGCGTCCCCCGCGCCCGTGTGGTACAATAGACGCGAGGTGAACGACTTGTCGAAAACACTGTATTGCAAGAAGTGCAACATGGACGTGCCGGAGGGCGAAGCGTGTCCCGTGTGCGGCAAAACGCCGCCCGCCAGCTCCATGCGCGTCGCGTGGATGTACGCCCGGCAGCGCGCGCTGGACTGGATGAGCTGGAACGCCGTGATGCGCATTGCCGTGCCGGTGCTGTCCGCGGCAACCGCGCTGGGGCTTGTGCTGGAGCTGCTGCTTGGCGGCGGCGCGGGCGTTCGGCAATTATTGAACAGCGGCTTTTTATGGGTCATGGGGATGCTGCTCCTCTTTGTCGCGGCGGTCACGCTCCTCGTCTTCGCGCTCGGCGGGGCGGATGAGCTGTACTGCGTGGTGGACAGCCGCGGCTTCCATGTGCGGACGGCGCTGCCGGGAGCAAATCGCGTGAAGCTGTGGATGCACGGCAAATCCGCCGCTTTGATGGACACGGCGGACACAAACGGGCGCGTCATCCTCAGCGAAAAAGACCTCGCGTGGAAGGACATTGCCCGCGTGCAGCTATGGACGGACAAGCGGCTGATGCTGCTGTATTCGCCGCGCTGGTGGATGAAGCTGTCCGTGCCGATTCTGCTGGCGAAGTGGAACGACGTGCTGACGATGGTGGACGAGAAGCTTGGCAAGAAGAAGGCGGTGGAGCTGCCGGAGGACTGGGCGCATCAGCTGCCGCCGCAGCGCGTGCAGGAGAAAAAAACGCGCAAAACCGCCATCGAAACCGACGTGATTCCGCCGCAGACGACGCTGCCGGAGGACGAGGAGGACTATCGCCCGCTGGATGAAGTGCTGGAAGAGCTGCGCGGAAAATAAAGAAAATCCATGCTTCGGGCTGTTTAGAAGCATGGATTTTTTATTATGATTTCGTAAATATCTGCCGAATGAACCGCGCCGCCATTTCCGTCCAAACCGTCGCTTCCGGCACGATTTTGCGCGCCTCTTCGCTGGGGATGTTCGTCACCTGATTGCCCAGCGCCACCCCGTGTCCGCCGCGCGGGAAGACGTGTACTTCCGCCGGAACACCCGCTTTGTGCAGCGCCATTGCCATCAGGAGCGTATTTTCCACGGGCACTGCGCCGTCCGTCCATGTGTGCCAGAGGAACGTCGGCGGCGTGTCAGACGTGACGAGGTTTTCCAGCGAATGCGGCTGATGGGCGGCAATGTCGTCCGTCCCCGTGAGGCTGCGGAAGCTGCCGCGGTGCGCGAACTCCCCTGCCGTGATGACGGGGTACGAGAGAATCAGGGCGTTCGGGCGAACGTCGGCGGATGTGAGGTGCAGTTCCTGCCACCAATGCGCTTCCTGCCAATGCACACCGAGCAACCCGACAGCATGAGCGCCCGCCGAAAAACCACAGAGGGCGATTTGATTCGGGTCTGCGTGCCATTTTTCGGCGTTTTGGCGGATGGCGGCGACGGCGCTGGCGATGTCCTGCATCGGCGCGGGGAAAACCGCCGGGGCAACGCGGTAACGGACGACGACGGCATTCATGCCCATTGCGGCGAAGGTCAATGCAATAGGTTCGCTCTCGCGGGTGGAAAGGTGGGTGTATCCGCCGCCGGGAGCAATGACGATGGTCGCGCGGCGGACGGCGGGGTCTGCGACCAAATCGGGGATGTAGACTGTCATCTGACAGTGTGGGAGATTGATTGTATCGCAATACATGATTGATTTCCTCCTTGCGCAGGGGATTTCGCGCCTGCGGGCGCGACCAAAGGGCTTTCCGATCGCCCTTTGGAAACCTTCGGCGCGTCCCCAACTCCATACTTTCGGGGTATTGTTACTTAATGAACCGTAGGTTCATTGGATAAACACGCGGGCACAGCCTGAAAGTGCGTTCAACTCAATCGCGAAAAGGGTCAAGGGAGGAACTCCCTTGTGGGGTCAAGGGGCAACGCCCCTTGCGGAGTCCAGAGGCAGAGCCTCTGGCGTCACCCCTTCTTCTTCTCCGTCTTCAAGAACACACGCAATACCAGCATCGCAATCGGGAAAATCATGCCGACGGTTAAGCCGGATTGTAGACCGCCGAGCGCGCCGGAAAACAGACCCACCGTCGTCGGGCCGGCGGAACAGCCGAGGTCGCCGGCGAGCGCCATCAGCGCGTACATGGCAGTACCCGCACCCGGAAGCGCAAGCGCCGCCAGCGAGAACGTGCCCGGCCAGAAGATGCCCACCGAGAAACCGCACAGCGCACAGCCCAGCAGTGCCGCCAGCGCATTGCCGCTCTGCGACGCCACGATGTAGCACACGATGCACAGGATGCTGGACGCAATCATGGCAGTTTTCAGCGGCAGTTTATCCGCAAACTTGCCATACAGGGCGCGCGCCGTGCCCATCGTGATGGCGAACGCGCACGGGCCGAGCAAATCTCCCATCGTCTTGGTGATGTGCAGGCCGTCCTCCGCGAACGTACTTGCCCACTGCGACATCGCCTGCTCCGACGCACCCGCGCAGACCATCATCACCATCAGCAGCCAGAACACCCGGCTCGTCAGCATCCGCTTCATCGGCATCTGCTGCGCTTCTTCCGGCACAATCGGGTACAGCGGCACGAAAGAGAAGTACACCGCGTTCGCAATCGGCACAATCATCCACAGAAGCGTCAGCACGCGCCAATTTGCCGTGCCGAACGCGACGAAGAACAGCGTCGAAAGCAGCACCAGCGCCACATGTCCCCAGCAGTAAAAGGAGTGCAGCAAGCTCATGGCGGCGCTCTTGCCCTCCGTCGGGCAAGCCTCGACAATCGGGCTGATAAGCACCTCAATCATCCCGCCGCCGATGGCGTACAGCACAACCGCAATCATCAGCCCCGTCATGGGCGGCAGGATACCGGGCAGAATCGCCATGCCGGACAAGCCCAATACCGCCAGCACATGCGCCGCAACGATGCTGACGCGGTAGCCGATGCGGTCAACGAGCTTGGCGCTGAGCAGGTCAACGAGCAGCTGCACGGCGAAATTCACCGTCGTCATCATCGTTATCTGTTCCAGCGTCAGCGAAAATTCGGACATGAATGTGACGAACAGCAGCGGCGCGAGGTTATTGACAATCGCCTGCGTGATGTAGCCCAGATAGCTGGCGGCGATGGTATGGCGATAGGTCAGGCGGGACATGGGTGCAAGCTCCTTTGCGAAATTCACTGTCATGATGATAGCACGGAAAGGATTGCTTGTGAAGGGCGGTTTTTCGACAAAAATTTGCACGCTGTGAGGGGCAGTTTTCACAATTTGACTTTTTCGCCGCAGTACGGACAATAGTCGCCGCGTGTCTCGACAACCTTCCCGCAGTGCGGGCAGCGGTTCATCCGTATCTTGCAAAACACGCATATCAGCACGATGAACCAGCACGCCGCACCGATGCAGCCTGCCGTCAGCCTTTCGCAATCGCTCTGCAACCATTCCCCGGCAATGAAGCACAAATCCACCACGAACGCGACAAGTGCCATCGCCTGCACCCAATTAACTGCCTTTTTATGAAAGCGCACCTTTTCCCCCGCTTCATTCTTCCCGTCTGCGGGCGAAATTGGCGATTTTCTGCTTTTGAACCACTCGTGCCGCAGAACTGTGCCGTCCAGCAGCTCATTGCTTTTTTTGATT
>ULTP01061668.1_pt1 | contig 31267 bp, 26 predicted proteins | sample 1957721 | NCBI WGS metagenome assembly ULTP01 (sample SAMEA4835737, study PRJEB28245) | human gut metagenome | biome: gut microbiome; material: fecal sample | place: Denmark | collected 2008 | reverse complement strand
TTGAGTAAATTAAACGTCTTCAGCACCGGAATGTTGCAGAGGAAAATGATGCAAATCAGCGAAATAGAGCTAAATCGTGACCTGTTTTCGGTCCGGGCAAAATAGGTCACGATTAAGGCCTGAAATACTTGCTGCCTTTTGCGTCAACAGGAGTGGGGGAATACAAGAAAAATCCTTGTATATCGCTGATATACAAGGCTTTTTGCTTTCTATCGGGGCTTCTTTCTGGCCCCCTCTGGAGCGGAAAACGGGACTCGCACTCGCGCTGCGCGCGAGCGGTTCCGCGAAACTTTGCAGACACCCCCGGCCCCTGGAAGGGGCGCTTTGAGGTCGCAGGTGCCGAGTCCATCGCCCCGGCATGCCCGGCATGCAAAACAAAAGGGAGAATCTTTGAAGATTCTCCCTTCTGCTTTGGAGCGGAAAACGGGACTCGGACCCGCGACCTCAACCTTGGCAAGGTTGCGCTCTACCAACTGAGCTATTTCCGCATGCTTCCCGCCGCCGGGCGCCTCCCGAGAGGCCTGTTACCCGTGTTTTGGGATTGCAAATATAAGCGCTTTTTTCGATTCCGCAAAATTTTCCCGCAAAAAAGCACGTTTTTTTCATCCCAACAGCCGTACCTCCCCATAAAAAAGGTCCGGAACCGAACCGTTCCGGACCTTTGCGGGGTTGACCCTTTCGATTGGTCGAATTAACGGACCTTGAAGCCCTCGTCCGCACGCATCGGAATCGGCAGCGAAGCGTAGTAGCCGCTTTCGAGCTTGTCGCGCACCGACTTGAAGGCCTCGAGCGTGAAGTTCACGTCGTCGAGCGTATGGGCTGCCGTAGGAATCACGCGCAGGATGATTTCGCCCTTCGGGATAACCGGGTAGACGACAATCGAGCAGAAGACGCCGTGGTTCTCGCGCAGGTCGACAATCAGGTTCGTCGCCTCGGGAATGCCGCCCTTCATGAAGACGGGGGTCACGGGCGAGTTCGTAACGCCGATGTTGAACCCATTCTCGCGCAGACCGTTCTGCAGCGCGCGGACAATCACCCACAGCTTCTCCTGATACTCGGGGTGGTTGCGAATCAGCTCCAGACGCTTCAGCGCGCCGATGACCATCGGCATGGGGAGCGACTTGGCGTAGAGCTGCGAACGCATGTTGTAGCGCAGCAGGTTGATGAGCCAGCGGGGACCGCTCACGAAGGCGCCGATGCCGGCCATCGACTTGGCGAAGGTGTTGAAGAGCACGTCGACGCCGTCGACCACACCGAAGTGCGAAGCCGTACCGCGGCCGCCCTTGCCCATCGTACCGAAGCCGTGGGCGTCGTCGACCAGCAGACGGAACTGGAAGTCCTTCTTCATGGCGACAATCTCGTCGAGCTTGCCCAGGTCACCCTTCATGCCGAAGACGCCCTCGGTGATGACCAGCACGCCGCCGTTCTGCTCCTCGGCCAGCTCGGTGGCATGCTTGAGCTGCAGGCGGAGCGACTCCATGTCGTTGTGGCCGTAGACGAAGCGCTTGCCCTTGTGCAGGCGCAGGCCGTCGATGATGCAGGCGTGGGCCTCGGCATCGTAGACCACCACGTCACGCGGCGTGAGCAGGCAGTCGATAATCGAGAGCATGCCCTGGTAGCCGAAGTTGAGCAGAAAGGCATCCTCCTTGCCGACGAACTCGGCCAGCTCGCGCTCGAGCTGCTCGTGGTACTTCGTCTGGCCGCTCATCATGCGGGCGCCCATCGGAGCCGCCATGCCGAACTGGGCAGCGCCCTCGGCATCGGCCTTGCGCACCTCGGGGTGGTTGGCCAGACCGAGGTAGTTGTTCAGGCTCCAGTTGAGCATCTCCTTGCCGCGGAAACGCATGTGAGGACCGATTTCGCCCTCGAGTTTGGGGAATGCGAAATAACCGTGGGCATAGGCCATGTACTGGCCAATCGGGCCGCCGGCATTCTTCTCAAGACGGGAAAAAATATCAACCATTTCTATCCTAATTTTGATGTTCAGTTCGGTTCGGGGGGCGTACCTGAGTACGCAAAATCGCATTTGACGGCCAAAGTTAGCCATTTTTCGACCCTTGCGCGTACGCTTAAATACTTATTTTTCGGGAAAAGGGGCGCCCCGCGTCCGCTTACGACCGTCTGCTATGACCGTCTGCTCCGACGGTCGATGCTGTCGACGATGACCGCCACGGCGCCGTCGCCCGTGACGTTGGTCGCCGTACCGAAGCTGTCCATGGCGATGTAGGTGGCAATCATCAGCCCGACGAGCGTCTCGTCGAAGCCCAGCATCGACTCCAGCAGGCCGACGGCCGCCATGATGGCGCCGCCCGGAACGCCCGGGGCCGCCACCATCGTCACCGCCAGCAGCAGGATGAAGCCGACGAAGGTCGCCGTGGGGAGCTGCAGCCCGGCGAGCATCGAGACGGCCAGCGCACAGGCGACAATCTTCATCATCGACCCCGAGAGGTGGATGGTTGCGCAGAGGGGGATGACGAACGAGGCCAGCTCGGGGCGCACGCCGAGGCGGAGCGTCCGCTCGAGCGTCACGGGAATGGTTGCCGCCGAGGACTGCGTGCCGAGGGCCGTGACATAGGCCGGCAGCATCGTGCGGAGCATCACGAAGGGGTTGCGCCGGGCAACGGCCCCCGCCGTGAGGAACTGGAAGGCGAGCAGCAGGAGCGTCAGCACGAAAATCACGACGATGAGCTTGACGAAGACCTCCAGCACGGAGGCCACCTGTCCCGACTGCGTCATCATGAGGAAGATGCCGAAAATATAGAGGGGCAGCAGCGGGATGAGCACCCCGGAGATGGTCCGCTCGATGATGCTCCGGAACTCGCCCATCACCTCCTTCAGCCGCACGCTCTGCGCATAGGCCATCCCCAGTCCGAGGACGAAGGCGAGCAGCAGCGCCGACATCACCCCCATGACCGGCGGCATGGGAACGGTGAAGTAGGGGGCGAAGCTGACCGCCTCGGCCGCCGTGCCGGCCGCTGCGCCGCGCAGCATCAGGGGGAAGAGCAGCCGCCCGGCGGCGTAGGTGCCGAATCCCGAGATGAGCGTGAAGCCGTAGGCCAGTGCCGCCGTGAGGAGCAGCAGCCGCCCGGCGTTGCGTCCCAGGTCGGCGATGCCGGGGGCGACGAGCCCCAGAATGAGCAGCGGGATGATGAATTCGAGGAACTGCCCGAAGAGGGCGTTGAAGGTGGCCGCAACGCGCGTCAGCCACTCGGGGAAGAAGAGGCCGCAGAGGATGCCCGCGGCGATGGCCGCCAGTACGCGCGGCAGAAGACCGAATTTGAACTTCATGTCGGAGGGGAACTTTTCGTAAAGATAGGAAATAAATCCGCTCGACCCTCCGTCAGGCGCCTTTTCCGCCCGTTTCGGCGCCGTTTTCACCTTTTTTGTCCGTCGGGCGGGGCGCCCCGATGAAAAAACCGCCGGGAAAGGCTGCGCAAAAACGAGTCGCCGGGAAAGACCGAGCAAGGACGCATCGATGAAAAAGACCGGAGCTGGAAAGGGCCGCCGGAAAAGACCGCACCAGAAAGGGCCGGACGGGAAGACCGTACTGGAAAGGGCCTGCCGGAAAAGGCTGCGCGGAACGCACCGCCGGAAAAGAGAGCGGGCCGGAGGCGCACATGCACTTCCGGCCCGTTGCGGAGGGCGGCTGCATCGGGGGGGGCTACCGCGCGTCGGCGGGGAGCACCTCCTCGAGGCAGGCCACGGCGTTGAGCGTCCGCGGATAGCCGATGTAGGGCAGCAACTGCATGACGGCGCCCAGCAGCACCCTGCGGTCGTTGCCCGCCGCGACATTGCCCCGGATGTGGCCCTTGACCTGCGACTCGCAGCCGCCCAGCGAGACGAGCATCGCGAAGGTCAGCAGCTCGCGCTGCCGCGCATCGAGCCCCCTGCGGGTCTGGTAGTCGCCGAAGCAGTTGGCCGAGAGGGCGCGCTGCAGGGGGAGCAGGTCGGCGGGCGAGGTTTCATACATGCGGTCGATGGCCTCGCCGAAGAGCGACTTCTGGAGGGCGAGCCCCTTTTCGAGCCGCTCGTCACAGGTGACGGTCGCACGGCCCTTGAGCGGGAGCGCGACGCCCCGCCGGGCCAGCAGCCGGTTCTTGAGGCCGAGCAGCCCCTCGACCCGTGCGAAGCCGACGTAGGGGGTGGCGTGGTAGAGCACCTCCTCGACCATCTCGGGTGAAAGACCCGCATCGAGCGCCGCCCCGACCGTCTGCCGGTAGAGGGGTTCACTCCCCAGCGCAATGGCCGACGCCATCGTCACGAGGATGCGCTCCTCGGGGCTCAGCCCGCCGACGCGCCGCACCTCGTCGAAGGCGAAGTTGCCGACCGCGGCGGCCAGCTCGGGGTCCGTGAGGGCGAGCTGCGCCGTCTCGTCCGACTGCCAGGCGGCCAGGTTGCGGGCCGCCTCGTCGGTCAGCGGCAACCTCTCCTGCGACTGCCGCACGGGCGAAGGCTGCGCCCCGGCCACGGCGGCGGCATAAGACTCGTCGTCGACCGGCTCGAGCCACGTGTTGCGGTTGGTGGCGGGGTTGCACTCGACGGCCAGGTGCGAGAACCAGCTGTCGGGGGCGGCGCCGTGCCAGTGCTCGACGTCGGGGGCAATCTCCACCACGTCGCCCGGCAGCAGCTCGCGGGCCGCGCTGCCGCGCTCCTGGTAGTAGCCGCGGCCGGCGGTCACAATCAGAATCTGGCCTCCGGTATGGCTGTGCCAGTTATTGCGGCAGCCGGGCTCGAAGGTGACGTTGTAGAGCGGGACGTTGAGCGCCTTGTTGGCGGTCAGGGGCGCCAGGTAGGAGCGCCCGGTGAAATACTGTGCATTGACGGGCGGATTCTCCGCACCCTGCGGGAAAATCTGCCGGAAAGAGGTCTGTTTATCCATGGTTGTCGGTGTTGTGTTTTGCCGGGCATTTTGCTGGGCATGGAGTGCGGGCGCGAGCAGAAGCGTCGCCGCAGCCGCCAGCAGGGCGGTTCGCATACGGAGTCTTGCATTCATGGCTGTTCGTTTTTTTCGTGCGTTGGTCGGACGGTGGAGGAAAGCCCCGCCGTGAGGAGGCCGGCAGCGGACCGGCAGCGAATACCGGTCGGGCGATGCGGTGTGTGATGTGTGCAGAAGTTGCGCGTCGGCCTCCCGCACCGGCGGTGCTCCTTTCCGTCCAATGCAAAGGTAGCGCATCGCGCCGCAGCTCCGCCCAACCCTATTCCGGGAAAACCTACCCCGATTCCGGTTTCTGCCTGCGCCGCCCGCTCCGCCCGGTCGGGGGGGGCTCTTCCGCCCGCAGCTTCATCCGCCCGGGCGCGTCCGGTCGGGGGCTCTTCCGCCCGGCGCTTTGTCCGGCCGGGACAGCATCCGGCCCGTACCGGGGCATGGAATCCGCACCGACGGCGCGGGCATCTATCCCGATTCCGGATTGCGCTACCCCGATTCCGGTTTTGCGGCCGCCGGCGCTCCGTTCCCGCAAAAAAGAGCTATCTTTGTCCTGAAACCAATTCCACGGCATCCATGGCAGAGAGAGAAAGGGAGCAAATCCTCCACATCGAATCGGTCGGCGAGTACAACGCCCAGCTCGGCATCGAGACACTCCACCCGCTGGTGAGCGTCATTGACATGTCGGAGGTCTCACCCATCCGCCACCAGCGGCAGACCTTCGGCTTCTACGCCATCTTTCTCAAGGAGGTGAAGTGCGGCGACCTGCTCTACGGCCGCCACCACTACGACTATCAGGAGGGGACGCTCGTCTGTCTGGCACCGGGACAGGTCATCGGCGTGGAGGACAACGGCGAAAAGTTCCAGCCCAAGGGGTGGGCGCTGGTCTTCCACCCCGACCTCATCCGCGGCACGTCGCTGGCCCGCAACATGAAGGAGTACTCCTTCTTCTCGTACGAGGTGAACGAGGCGCTGCACCTTTCGGAACGCGAACGCGAGCTGGTCATCGACTCGCTGCGGAAAATCCGCAACGAGCTCGAGCACGCCATCGACCGCCACAGCCGGCGGCTGATAGCCATCAACATCGAGATGCTGCTGGACTACTGCCTGCGCTTCTACGAGCGGCAGTTCATCACGCGCCAGCATGTGAATCACGACGTGCTGAGCCGCTTCGAGCGGCTGCTCGACGACTACTTCACCGGCGACCGCGCCCGCCGCGAGGGGCTCCCCACGGTGAAGTACTTCGCCGGAGAGCTCTGCCTCTCGCCCAACTACTTCGGCGACCTGGTCAAGCGCGAGACGGGCAAGACGGCCCAGGAGTACATCCAGCTCAAGCTGGTCGAGGCGGCCAAGGAGCTGATGCTCGCCCCGGGGCGCAGCATCGGCGAGGTGGCCTATGCGCTGGGATTCCAATATCCGCAGCACTTCACGCGCCTCTTCAAGAAGGTTACCGGCCAGACCCCCAACGAGTACCGCTCGCAGCAGAGCTGAGAGGCGCGGCGCAACGGGCGGGCACCGCAGCACCCCCACGTCGCTTCACCGCAACGCAACGCGTTCCACGCGACGCTGCACCGCATCCGAGGCACAGCACCGCGGCGCAAACATTTGCCTTCCGCCCCGGGGCGTCCGGACACCGGCAGCGCCTGCTCCGTACAGCTCGTGCCGCCTCCTACGGCCGGACGACGCGCTACCGGCTCTTCGATTTCGACTTCGGCTTTCCCGCCGGACGGCTTTCGGCCGCCGGGCGGGATTTTTTACGCACCGACCATCCGAAACGGCCCAGGCTGCGCCCCAGGGCGAAGTATTCGCCGTGCGAGTAGGCAATCAGCCCGGCCCGCTCCAGGTCGAAGCGCCCCGTTGCGGGGTCGATGTAGGCGGGGTCGACCTGCACGCCGACCACCTCGGCCAGAAAGAGGTCGTGCGAACCGAGCGGCAGCCGCTGACGCACGCGGCACTCGATGTTGACGGGCGACTCGGCCACCAGGGGTGCCTCGACCCGGTCGGAGGGGAGCGGCGTGAGCCCCGCCTCGCGGAACTTGTCGCAGTCACGACCCGAGCGGACGCCGCACCAGTCGGTGGCGCGGGCCAGCGCCTGCGTGGTGAGGTTGATGACGAAGGCCCCCGTGCGGCGGATAATCTCGTAGGAGTGGCGCTCGGGGCGGAGCGAGATGGAGCACATCGGCGGATTGGTGCAGACGGTGCCCGTCCAGGCGACGGTCAGCAGGTTGTACTCCTCGGGGGTGGCGCCGCAGCTCACCAGCACGGCCGGCAGCGGGTAAATCAGCGTGCCGGGCTTCCAGCGCTCACGGGCCGCCGCTGCCGGAGCGGTCAAAGCCGGAGCCGGGGCGGTCAAAGCCGGAACCGGAGCGGTCGAAGGCTCAGAGGGTGACGGGGCAGCGGAGCGGTCCTCACCGTCGGAGGAGCGGCGGGCGGAGGCGGTCGAAGGGCGTCCGGCAGAGGAGGGCCGGCGGGCGGGACGGGCCGGGGTTGCATTCCGGCGGGCGGAGGTTTTGCGTTTTTCCATCAGAGGCGGAGATTTCAGAGGTTGGTCAACGGCCGGTCTGTGCCTCCGGTCGGGCGTCGGATGCGGCAGCCGGAGCCGCGGCGCCGTCGTCGGAGGAGGCAGCCGCAGAGGAGCCGCCGTCGAAGGCCCTCTCTTCCTCGGCGTCGGCAGCGGCGAAGAACTTGCTGAAGAAGAGCATCTGGTAGTCGATGGCGTTGGCCCAGTAGGAGAGCTCGTGCCCCCCCGGGCGGACGCAGAAGTCGTGGGGGATGCCCCGCCGGCGCAGCTCGCGGTGGAAGGTGCGGTTGACCTCGAAGATGAAGTCGTCGTAGCCGCAGTCGATGATGAGCGCCGGCGTGCGGGCCGGGTCAAGCTGCGGGATGAGGTTGATGGGGGTCATCCGCTCCCAGTTTTCGGGCGACTCGGACTGCCGTCCCAGCAGCCGGTCGAGCTCCCACCGTCCGGGGAAGGGGCGGATGTCGAGCCCGCCGCTCATGCTCCCCGCCGCACCGAAGAGGTCGGGGTGGAGCAGCCCCAGCCGCATGGCCCCGAAGCCCCCCATGCTCAGTCCGGCAACGGCCCGGTGGCGGGCGTCGCGCGCCACGGGAAGGTGGGCGTCGGCATAGGGTATCAGCTCCCCGACCAGAAAGCTCTCGTAGCGGCTGGTCGTATCGACGGGGCTGTCCATGTACCAGCTCTGCCCACCGTCGGGGCAGAGCAGGGCGATTCCCGTGCGGTCGACCAGCGCGGGGAGCCCGGTTTTGATTTTCAACCACGAGAAGGCATCACCGCCGTAGCCGTGCAGCAGCAGAAGCAGCGGCGCGGGGTGGTGCTCCGAAGCACCGTCGGGCAGCACGGCCACCACCGTCACCGGACGGTTCAGCACCCGGCTGTCGAGCGAAAGCGTATCGATGCGGGCCGCCGCTGCGCGGGAGCCGCAGAGCAGGGCGAGCAAAAGGGCGAACAGAACTCTTCGTTTCATCATGTCAAGCTGTTTTTTCGATACGCAAAAATAGGAAAAAACGCTATCTTTGCTTCATGCTCCCCGATTTCATTCAATATCTGGCCGCCGAACGGCGCTACTCGCCGCTCACCGTGCGCAACTACAGCCACGACATCGAGCAGTTCTACGCCTGGCTCGGCACCGACGACGAGCACTTCGACCCCCGCGGGGTGACCGCCGAACGGGCCCGCGAGTGGATTCTCCACCTCTCGGAGCAGGGGCGGCTCGGGGCGGCCTCCATCAACCGCGAGGTCTCGTCGCTGCGCTCCTACTTCAAGTGGATGCTGCGCCGCGGCATCGTCGAGCAGAATGTCTTCCAGCGCATCCACGCGCTCAAGACCTCGCGGCGGCTGCCGGCCTTCGTTCCCGAGAGCCGCATGACGGGCATCGTCGGCGAGTGCGAGTTCGACAGCGAGCAATTCACCACCGAGCGCAACTCGCTCATCGTGCTGCTGCTCTACGCCTGCGGGCTGCGGCTGGCCGAGCTGGTGGGCATCGACCGCACGGACTTCTCGGAGGACTACACCTCGCTGCGCGTGCGCGGCAAGGGGGACAAGGAGCGCATCGTTCCGGTCATGGAGTTCCTCCGCGAGAAGATTTTGCACTACCTGGAGCTAATCGAGCGGCAAAATATTTGCAATTCTTCGGAAAAAGCGTTAATTTTAACTCAGAAAGGAAAACGCATCTCGCGCAGCGTCGTCTACCGGGTGGTCCGCGAAGAGCTGGCACGGGGCGGGGTTCAGGGCAAGCGAAGCCCCCACGTGCTGCGGCACACCTTCGCCACCCATCTGCTCAACGGCGGAGCGGACATGCGTGAAATCCAGGAGCTCCTCGGCCACGCCTCGCTGCAGGCCACTCAGGTCTACACCCACAACAGCATCGCACGGCTGCGGGAGGTCTACAACAAGGCCCATCCCCGCGAAAAGGGTGGGAAGTGATAACACCTCTTAAATCTTTGTGCTATGAACGTACAGATTCAATCCGTGAAGTTCGACGCAGACAAAAAGCTGCTCGAATTCGTTGAGAACAAAATGGCCAAGCTCGACCGTTTTGCCGACCGCTCGACAGGCGCAGAAGTAGTCATGAAACTCGATAAGGACCACGACAGGGGTAACAAGGTAGCCACCATCACGCTCCACATGCCGGGCGAGGACCTGGTGGCCGACCACCGCTCGAAGAGCTTCGAAGAGTCGGTCGACGAAGCCATCGACGCGCTGAAGCGCCAGCTGGAGAAGTTCAAGGGCAAGTTCGACAAATAGAACGGCGCACGACATACCCCCATGCAGCAACGGCGGCCTTCGGACCGCCGTTTTTTTGTGCCCGCCGGAAGGGGCGCACCGCGCAACCCGCAGCCGGACGGAATGCACCGCGCAACCCGCAATGGGCGGCGTGCGGTGCGGAGAGCGACACGTTGGCCTTTCCGGCACCCTCCTTCCCGACCGACACCCTTTTTTATATCCTTTCCGGCGGCGCGTTTCACCCGCTTCGGCCCGGCCGGCTCTCTTCTATCCGACCCCTTGTCGCTCACCCGACCGTCCACCCGCCTCCTTCGGGCCGCAGCTTCGCTCCGCCGCCCGCCCCACTTTTGCCGCAGCACGGAGCGCTACACGGTCCCCCGCTGCCAACGGCCGCTGCGCAGGTAGAGCACCGAGAGCAGCAGCGTGACCAGATAATAGAGGTGGTCGGTGGTCCAGCAGAGCGCCACGTCGGCGCGCAGCACGAGCGTGAGCCAGAGCGTATAGGCCATATAGAAGAGGATGGCCGCCAGGACGATGCCCAGCGTCACGCGCGTGTGGCCCGTTCCCGAGACGGCGAACTGCCCGATGAAGGCCGGCACGCAGAGCACGTAGGTCGAGAGCATCACCCAGAGCGAGGGGACGCCGTAGGCGACCAGCCGCGCATCGTCCGAATAGAAGCCCAGCACCCGTTCGGGGAAGAGGGCGATGAGGAGCGCCAGCGGCACGACGAACGAGAAGCAGAGGCGCGTCATGCGGCGGCAGAGCGGGCGCACCTCCTCCGCATGACCCGCGCCGATGAGGTTGCTCACCAGCGAGCTGGCCGTCGAGGCGAAGGCGTTGACGAAGAGGAAGACCACCGAGCCGATGCTGCGGACCATGTTCGTCACGGCCAGCTGGTCGGTCCCCAGCCGCTCGATGCAGACGAAGAAGAGGAACCAGCTGAGGAAGGCCATCCCCTCCTGGAGCATCACCCAGACCGAGATGCTCAGGATGTGGCCCAGCAGGCGGAGGTCCACACCGCCGAAGCGGAAGAGGCGGTAGCGGCGCCAGTCGAAGCGCAGCCGCGTGTAGAGGAGGAAGAAGAGGACCGAGACCGCCTCGGCGGCCACCGAGGCGATGGCGGCACCGGCGATGCCCAGCTCGGGGAGGCCGCAGCGGCCGAAAATCAGCAGGTAGTTGAGCACGACGTTCGTCAGCACCATCACCACCGAGTTGGCCGTAAGAATCCGCGTGCGGGTCGTCCCCACGTAGAGGGCGCGGAACATCGCCGCGGCGAAGGAGAAGAAGAAGCCCCAGACGCGCCAGTCGAGGTAGTCGACGGCGGCGCGGCGTACCGCCTGCTGCTCGACGAGCAGCGAGAAGAGCCCCTCGGCGCAGAGGCGCGAGAGGGCGAAGAGCAGGGCGGCGAGCAGCAGCAGGAAGAGCGACCCCTGCATGAAGACGGGGCCGATTTCGTGCAGCCGCCCCTCGCCGTTGCGGCGGGCGATGAGCACCTGCGCCCCGACGCTGAAGCCGAAGCCCAGCATGAAGACCACCAGATAGAAGACACCGGCCAGCGCCGAGGCGGCCAGCTCGGTGCGCCCGTCGCCGTAGTGGCCCAGGTAGATGGTGTCGGTCAGCCCCACGAGCTGCTCCATGAGGAGGCTGACCAGCACCGGGAGGGTGATTTTCAGTATGTTGCGGTTCGTGTAGCGCTGCATGGGTACAGGGGTTTCGGGTCGGGTGCGGAGACAAAAAAAGCGACCCGGAAGTTCGGTCGCCTTATTGGTAGTGGATAGGGGATTCGAACCCCTATGTCATGCGTGAGAGGCATGTATCCTAACCCTTAGATGAATCCACCGTTGAATTGTGGTGCAAAGATAGCGACTAAAATCGAATCTGCAAATTTTTCGGTAAAAAAAGTGCATTTTTCTGCAAAAACCGCCCGCCAGGGGGCTTTCGGGGCGCCGAAGCACGCCACAGACTCCCCCGCTGCCTCCACCGGGCGCCGGGACACGCCTCCTTCCACTGCCCCATCGCCCCTGTGACGGCCCCCGTCACCCTCCCGCCGGGGCGGCGATTCCGCGGCCGGCGCTTGCATTATCGACCGAGTTGTCTTATCTTTGATTTCAGGAAGCCGCAAAACAGCGCTTCCCGAGAAAACACCTTTCCACGATGAAACGAACCGGCATCCTCCCCCTGCTGCTCCTGGCGCTCATGCTGGGGGCCTGCACCCCGAAGAAGAGCGAACCCCGCTTCGAGACGCTGGCGCTCGACACGCTCGTGCACGCGGGCGCCGCGCAATACGACATCCAGTACCGCTTCCTCTCGCTGGAGGAGGCCGACCGCTCGCCGGCGCTGCAGGCCATCGAGGAGGCCGACATCGCCTACTTCTTCGAGCTGGAGGGCTTCACCGGCACGGCCCGCGAGGCGATGCGCACGGCCGTTGAGCAGCTCGCCGACGGCTCGATGCTTCCGGGCGACGAGGCGGCCCGCTACAGCTATTCGGTCGAGGCGACCGCCGCACGGGTCGACACGCTGCTCGTCTACACCATCACCCGCTCGGGCTATCTGGGCGGTCCCCACGACCTCTACGACACCACGACGCACACCTATTCGCTCGAGGGGGGCTACGAACTGACGCTGGGCGACCTCTTCACCCCACAGCAGCAGGAGCGCCTCGCCGGCCTCATCCGCTCCCGGCTGCGGGCGCAGTACCACGTCTCCGACGACGAGGGGCTCGCCGCGCTGGGCTTCTTCCCCGACTACATCCTCCCGTGCGAGAACTTCCAGCCCACCGACGAGGGCATCCTCTTCCGCTACGCCCCCTACGAAATCGGCGACAATGCGCTGGGCGACATCGAGGTGCTGGTCAGCCGCGCCGAGCTCGAACAGCTCTGACCCGACGGGCTCCGACAAGCAGCCGCCGAGGCCCAGCGCCCGAACTCCGGCGTCTGCTGAAGTCCGGCACCCGGCACCCGGCCATAGGCAACCGACAGCCCCCGCCAGCCGCTGGTTCCCAAAGCCCGACGCCCTGTGACCGACAGCCCCCACCAGCCGCCGGCCCCCAAAGTCTTGTGACCGGCAGACGGCACCAGCCGTCCGTCGCAAAATCCCCGCCGCCCGCCTCCTTCGGCGGCAATCCGCTGCAAACCAAAACCATACGCGCACTTCGCAGCCCGCCGCGGCATCCCCGCCGCACAACTCCAGACAACAAAAAAACGGTCCGGACTCTCACGAAGAGAGCTCGAACCGTTTTTTTCGACAGGGCACCACCCCCATCGAAAACGAGGTTCAATCGGAGGTATTCGACCCCGGAACGAGCACCGCCCCGTCGGTCTTAGCAGCAGTCGGACCGCTGCAACCTGCCGATTTCCTCAACCAACCTAAAACTACTAACCTAAATGAACCTTAAAACTTCACTGCAAAGGTAAGGGGCTGTTTTGAATTATGCAAATATTTTAGTAATATCTTAAATATATTTAACAATTTGATAACATAAACAGCCTTCTACTGATTTCCACGGCCGCTTGAAACCGTTGGAAAGCAGGATGATGCGTCTCCGACAAACGGTTCCGTCCGAGGCAAAGGCCATTCGGTCCGACCGAGTGAAGCGGCGGCAAAACCTACGCCTGCGGGCAAAAAAAATCGGAGCCACCGGGAAGAGGGTCCCGACAGAACCGAAGCGCAAAACAAGGCACAAAAAAAGGAAACCCGGAATCGGGCTGAGCCCGAACTCCACAGTTTCCTCACCAACCTAAAACTACTAACCTAAATGAACCTTAAAACTTCGCTGCAAAGATACGGGGCCGTTTTGAATTATGCAAATATTTTAGTAATATTCTAAATATATTTAACAATTTGGTAACATAAACCGCCCTGGATGGGCCTGTAGAGGCACCGAAAACGATTGCGCAGACATTAGAACCCCATTTCGAACCGTTCCATCCGCTGCCGTTCCGTTCAGCCGAGGTGCCGGTTGGAGAATGCTCAAGCTGGGGAGAGGGTTCAAGCCGGGAAGAGTGTAGGCGGGAAAGGAAGGTGCGAGACGCGCGAAAAGAGGGCGTGCAGAAAGAGGCGCGCGGGAAAGAGAGCGCGGAAAGAGAGCGCACGGGAAAGAGGGCACGCGGGGAAGAGGGCGCGCGGGAAAGAGAGCGCGGAAAGAGAGCGCACGGGAAAGAGAGCGCACGGGAAAGAGAGCGCGCGGGAAAGGAGGCGCGAAAAAAAGGCGTGCGGGGAAGAGGGCGTGAGGAAAGAGGGCGTGAGGAAAGAGGGCGTGCAGGAAGAGGGCGTGCAGGAAGAGGGCGCACGGGAAAGGAGGCGAGGAAAGAAGGCAAAGGAAAAAGGCAGCAGGGCACCGGACACCTCAGAAGGAAGACAGCAGCCCAAAAGGAAAAAGAACAACTCGGAAAGGAGAAAGAGCAGCTCGGAAGAAAAAGCAGGGCAGCAGACACCCCGGAAGAGGAGGGGCTGAAAATAAAAAAAGTCGGAGCCGCCGGAAACTGGGTCCGGGCAGAACCGAAGCGCAAAAAGGGGCACAAAAAAAGGAAACCCGGAATCGGGCTGAGCCCGAACTCCACAGTTTCCTCACCAACCTAAAACTACTAACCTAAAATGAACCTTAAAACTTCGTTGCAAAGATAAGGCTGTTCGGTGAATTATGCAAATATTTTAGGAATATTCTAAATAAATTTAACAATCCCGTAACATTGTTCCCACCGCGACACGGGGAAATGCCTTCCCGAACGGTTCTACAGGGCAAGTACCTTGCGGTAGGTCGAGAGCAGCTCCGAGGCGATGACCTCGGGCTCGAAGCGGGCGACCCAGGCGCGTCCATCGGCAACCATCCGCCGGCGCAGCGCCTCGTCGCCGAGCACCTCCTCAATCCGCCGGGCCAGTTCCTGCGGGTCGTCGGGGTCGACGTAGAGGGCGCCGGGGCCTCCGGCCTCCTCGAGGCACGAACCCGTAGCGCCGATGGAGGGGACGCCGCAGTTGGCCGCTTCAATCATCGGGATGCCGAACCCCTCGTAGCGCGACGGATAGACGAAGAGGTCGGCGCCCTGGTAGAGCGCCGGCAGGTCGTCAAACGAAACGCCCTCGAGCACATGCAGATAGGGTGTCAGTTCATGCGCCGCGGCGAACTCCTCGACCTGCTGCGTATAGGGCGTGCGTTTGCCGACGGCCACGACGTGGCGCGGTGCGGGAAGCTGGGCGACGGCCTGCAGCAGCAACAGCAGATTCTTGCGCTCCTCGATGCTCCCCACCGAGAGGATGTAATGGTCGGGCAGCGCATGGCGCCGGCGCACGTCGTCGAGCAGCGCCGCATCGACCGGATGTTTGAAACGCTCGTCACACCCCTGGTAAATCACGTCGATTTTCTGCTCCGGAATACCGAAGAAGTGCATCACGTCGCGCTTGGTCGCTTCGCTGATGGCGATGATGCGGTCGGCACGGCGGCAGGCGCTGCGGAACTTGAGCGTATAAATCCAGCGGTCGACGGGCTTGTAATAGGCCGGGAAGCGCAGGAATATCAGGTCGTGAATCGTCACCACCGACCGAACGCCCCGCTTGCGGAGGCCCGAGGGCAGTTCGCCGCTCAGGCCGTGGAAGAGCGCCGTGTCGGGCGCCAGTTCGCGGCTCAGGCCGAACGAGCGCCACAACGCCTTGAAGGGGCCGTGCAGCGGCTTGCGCGGATAGCGGAAGGTGAGCTGCGGGATACCGTCGAGCCGCCGGCGCAGCTCATCGCGTCCCGGGTCGGGCGTATAGAGGTCGTAGCGGTTCTGCGGCGCAAAGCGGGCCAGCATGGCGACCATCGTCCGGCCGTAGTTGCCCAGACCCGTAGCGTTGTGGGTGATGCGCTTGGCGTCGAATGCGATGCGGAGGCTTCGGAAATCCAGATTCATGACGGAATAAGCATCTTATGCGTAAAGATTGAGGTATCGTGCGTAGAGGTGGTCGTAGGAGAAGCTGCGCTCGAAATCGACGCGGGCCTCGCGCCCCATGCGTTCACGCAGAGGGGCATCGTCGAGCAGCCGCCGCAGCGCCTGCGCCAACGCCTCTTCGTCGCCCGGGTGCACAAGCAACCCCGTACGCCCGTCGTCGATGAATTCGGGCTGCGAGCCGTTGTCGGAGCAGACCTGGGCGCGCCCCGCCTGCATCGCCTCGAGCACCGTCAGACTGCCCGCCTCGCTGACCACCGAGGGCGAGACGCAGAGGTCGGCCTGCGGCAGCAGCCGGTTGACCCCGCGGACGAAGCCCGCAAAGAAGACCTTGCCGCGCAGCGCCTCTTCGGAGGCCGTTTCACGGAGTGCGGCGACGAAGCGCTCCTCGCCCGTGCCGACCAGCACCAGCGCGAAGTCGTGCTCGGCCAGCCGCGCGCAGGCGCGCAGCAGCACGTCGCACCCCTTTTCGGGGACCAGGCGGCCGCAGAAGAGCAGCAGCGGCGTAGCGGGCGCAATGCCGAAACGACGGCGCAGGTCGGCGGCAGGCTCCCCGTCCGACGCCGCAACGGGCTCCGGAACGCTGTTGTGGATGACGCAGAGCCTGGCCGGGTCGACCGGCGGCTCGCCCGCGAGGAACTCGCGTCGGGCCAGCTCCGAGACGAAGGCGATGCGGTCGATGCAGCCGTAGAGCCAGCCGTAGAGCCATCCCCGCTTGCCGCGCCGCACCAGATGGCGCGTCAGCACGATGCGGGGCCTCACGCCGAAGAGGCGGCTCAGCAGGCAGGCATAGGCCGCCGTGAAGGCATCCTTGAAGTGGTGGACATGGACCACCGAGGCCCGCGTCCGCAGAATCAGCAGCGCCAGCAGCAGTGCCGACCAGAGGTCGACGGCCCCCTTCAGGGGCATCGTGCGGCACCCGGTCCCGAGGCCCGCCGTGCGCTCGCCGATGATGCGGCTCCGGCGCGAAACCAGCTCCACGCGCCGGCCGTCGGCCAGCAGGCGGCGCGTGAGGTCGTAGACGAACTGCTCGCCACCGCCCCACGCGGGGGTCGCGAATATCTGGATGATGGTTCCGGAGTGCTCCATAAGGACAAATATAAGGAAAATTTTCAATGCGCCATACGGCGGCGGAGACTCGTGCCCCAGCGGCGCGCCGTGAGCAGGAGCACGACTGCCGGCCGCAGCGCATGCCAGCGGTCGAGGGCGAACATCAGCAGCTCGCTCCGCGAGAAGAAGCCGCTCAGAATGCGGTGCAGCCCCCGCGTCTGGTCGCGCAGCCGGCATACGTAGGGGTCGCCGCCCCGCCAGGGGCTGCTGCTGCGGTCGATGTAGCGGATGTACCACCAGAGCTCGTTGACCAGCCGGTAGAGGTCGGCGCCGCTGTCGGCAAGCCGCGCGGCGTTGCGGCGGAAGATGTCGTCAACCACCTCGGCGTAGCTGCGGCAGTAGTCGAAGCTGATACGGCGGTGAATCTCCGAACCGGGGCGCTGCAGGTAGTTGTATCCGGCGTAGTCGATGAAGCGCACGTGCGGCGCGCGGCAGGCAATCTGGATGTTGACCAGCGTATCCTGCCCCCGGCGCATGGGATAGTGGAGCAGCGTGCCGTCGAAGAGCGAACGTCTGAAGAGCTTGCCCCACAGCGAGGGGGCGACGCCGAAGGTCATCACCTCGCGCAGGTAGCCCAGCCCCTCGAGGTCGGCCGTGCGTCCCTCGCGGACGACCGTCCGGTAGGAGGCGCAGACGCGCGTGTAGTTGCCGCAGACGATGTCGCAGTCCGCACGCTCCTCGATGGCCGCAACCATCCGCTCGAGCATGTCGGGCTCCCACCAGTCGTCGCCGTCGAGAAAGCAGACATACCGTCCGCGCGAGCGCGACAGCGCCGTCTCACGGGCGCGGGCCACGCCGCGGTTCTCGGTCGAGAGCACCACGAAGCGGTCGTCGCCGGCGGTCAGGCGCCGGATTTCGGCCAGCGAGCCGTCCTTCGAGCCGTCGTCGACGACGATGGCCTCGAAATCGGGGTAGCTCTGGCGCCGGACCGATTCGATGCAGGGGGCAAGGTAGCCCTCAAGGTTGTAAACCGGGATGACGACCGACACCGCGGGGGCGGCAAGTCGGTCGTTTGAAAGGGAGGGGGTATCCATTGAATCGAGTTATTTGACGTAGTTGCGGACGGCCTCGGCAATTCGTTCGCCATCCATGGCCGCCGAGATGATGCCTCCGGCATAGCCGGCACCCTCGCCCGCCGGGAAGAGCCCGGCAGCTTCGGGGTGCATGAGCGTCGCCTCGTCGCGCGGGATGCGCACGGGCGACGAGGTGCGCGACTCGACGCCGACGACCACCGCCTCGTTGGTCAAGAAGCCGCGCATGCGCCGCCCGAAGGTGGCGATGCCCGCCCGCAGCCGCTCGGCGATGAAGCGGGGCATCCACTCGTCGAGACGCGAGGGGGTGATGCCCGGCAGGTAGGAGGTCGCCGGCAGCGTCGTGCTGGGGCGTCCCGCCACGAAGTCGGCCACACGCTGTGCGGGGGCCACCTGGTGGTCGCCGCCCCGCTCGCGGGCCAGCTCCTCGAACTGCTGCTGGAACTTCAGACCGGCCAGCTCGCCCCACTCGTCGCGCAGGTGGGCGAAGTCCTCGAGGCGGATTTCGGTCACCAGTCCCGAGTTGGCGAAGGGCGACGTGCGGCCGCTGGGTGACATGCCGTTGACCACCGACTGCGCCGCATCGGTCATCGCCGGGACGATGAATCCGCCGGGACACATGCAGAAGGAGTAGACGCCGCGTCCGCCCTCCTGGCTGACAAGCGAGTAGGCCGCCGCCGGGAGATACTCGCCGCGCCGCTCGCAGTGGTACTGAATCGAATCGATGAGCGCCTGGGGATGCTCGATGCGTACCCCCATGGCGAAGGGCTTCGCCTCGAGCCGCACACCGCGGCGCGCCAGCAGCTCGTAGATGTCGCGCGCCGAGTGGCCCGTGGCGAGGATGACGGCCGCCGCATCGATGCGTTCGTCGCCGCAGCGCACGCCCGTCACGCGGCCGTCGCGCAGCTCGAGGTCGGTCACCCGCCGCTCGAAGAGGAACTCTCCCCCGGCATCGAGAATCGTCCGGCGGATGGCCCGCATGATGTAGGGCAGGCGGTCGGTGCCGATGTGGGGATGCGCCTCGTAGAGTATCGAGGGGTCGGCGCCGTGGAAGACCAGCGTCTCGAGCGCCTTGTGGTAGTCGCCGCGCTTCTTGCTGCGCGTGAAGAGCTTGCCGTCGGAGAAGGTTCCCGCGCCGCCCTCGCCGAAGGCGTAGTTCGAATCGGGGTCGACCGCTCCGTTGCGGTTAATCTGTGCGATGTCGCGCTTGCGGGCCGAGACGTCGCGCCCGCGTTCGAGAATCACCGGCCGCAGCCCCAGCTCGATGAGGTGCAGCGCGGCGAAGAGGCCGGCCGGGCCCGAGCCTATGACAAGCACCTCCGTACGGCCGGCCACCGAGGGGTAGTCGAAGTGTACGGGTGCGGGCAGCGGCTCGCGGTCGACGTAGATCTCGAGCGTCAGGTTGACTTTGGGCTGCCGCTGGCGGGCGTCAATCGAACGCTTGACGACACGCACGAGGGCCACCTCGTCGGCGGCAAGGCCGAGACGACGCGCGGCGAGCGTATCGCACAAGCGGGTATCCGCCGCCTGTTTGGGCGAAAGGACAAGGGTAACAATCTGAGGCATAATGACTCGGTTGGGGGTCACAAAAATAGCGAAAAAAAAGCAGAAACGGCCGCCCCGGATTGGGATTTGTGAATTTTTCGCTACCTTTGTCTTTCGAACGCGGATATGGTGTAATTGGTAGCCACGTCAGACTTAGGATCTGATGCCTTACGGCGTGGGGGTTCGAGTCCCTTTATCCGCACTCCGGGGAGCCTTCGTCGAGGCTCCTTTTTTGTGGTGTGTGCGGTCGGAGGAAGAGGCCGAGGGCCGGGCCGGCATACAAACGGCGGACTGCGGACAGCATGCGGACGGACGGCAGACGGGCAACGGGCGACAGACGGCTGACGGAGAAAAAACGGGGCGGCGGCTTTGATGTGTCGCCGATTTGCCGTAATTTTCGAATGCGATTCACTTTTTTTCAAACGACACTGCATTATGAGAAAGGATTTCGGAGCTAAGAGCTGGCTCTATCCCATGCCGGTACTGATTGTGGCGGCCTACGACGAGCATGGTGTGCCCAACGCCATGAATGCCGCCTGGGGCGGGATGTTCACCGACGAGACCGTCGGCCTCTGCCTCTCGGCCGGGCACAAGACCACGAAAAACATCCTCGCCACGCGCGCCTTCACCGTCAGCATGGCCACCGTCGAGACCATCGAGGCGTGCGACTATGTGGGCATCGTCTCGGGCAACCGCGTGGCCGACAAGTTCACCCGGGCGGGGTTCCACGCCACCCGGTCGCCGCACGTCAACGCCCCGCTCATCGACGAGCTGCCGATGACGCTCGAGTGCGAGCTGCTCGCGTTCGACCCCGAGAGCTGCCATCTGACGGGGCGCATCGTCAACATATCGGCCGACGAGCGCATCCTCACCGACGGGCAGATTGACCCGGCGCTGCTGCACCCCGTCACCTACGACCCCGTCCGCCTCGAATACCGCGCGCTGGGCGCCCCGCTGGCCAAAGCCTTCGCCTGCGGCAAACGGCTCGACGCGGCGAAAAAGTGACCCGGCGGGGTGCGAATCCCCGAAAATTCGGTAATTTTGCAGCATGACTTCGCTCTATCACGACATCATCTTCGGCCCCGTCCACTCGCGGCGGCTCGGCCTCTCGCTGGGAGTCAACCTGCTCCCCGTCGAATCGAAACTCTGCAGTTTCGACTGCATCTACTGCGAATGCGGCTGGAATGCCGAGCACCCCGGAGCCCGGCGCTTCAACCCCCGGGAGGCGGTGCATGAGCACCTCGCAGCGACGCTCCGCCGCATGGTGGCCGACGGCACGCCGCCCGACGTCATCACCTTCGCCGGAAACGGCGAGCCGACGCTCCACCCCCACTTCGAGCAGATTATCGACGATACGCTCCGTCTGCGCGACGAGCTGTGCCCCACGGCACGGGTCTCGGTCCTCTCGAACGCCACGCAGCTCCACCGTGAGGAAGTGCGCCGCGCCCTGCGCCGCGTGGACAACAACATCCTGAAGCTCGACTCGGCCTTCGACGCCACCGTACGGTTAATCAACAACCCGCAGAGCCCCGACTACCGTGTGGCACGCATCGTGGAGCAGATGAAGCTCTTCGAGGGGCAGCTCATCGTCCAGACGATGTTCCTGCGCGGCGAGTGCAACGGACGGCGGGTCGACAACACCACCGAGGAGGAGGTCTCGGCCTGGCTGCGCCTCATCGGCGAGATTCGGCCGCGGCAGGTGATGGTCTACTCGCTCGACCGCGACACCCCCTGCCCGACGCTCGAAAAGGTTCCGCGCGAGGAGCTCCGTGCCATCGCCGCACGGGTCGAGGCGCTCGGCATCGCCTGCTCGGTAGCCTGACACCCCGCAAAAGACGACACACCATGCAGATACTCCTCTCCTGCGCCAAGACGATGTCCTCCGAGGGTTCCTTTGCGGCGCCCCGCACGACCACACCGCGCTTTCTCCGCGAGGCCGAAGAGCTGGCTGCCCGCATGGCCGCCCTGACGACCGACGAGCTGTCCCGCCTGCTGCGCGTGAACGGCACCCTGGCGGCCGAGAACCGGCAGCGCTACCTCCGCTTCCACGACCCCGACGGCGAGGCCGTGGCCGCGCTGGCCGCCTACACGGGCATTGTCTTCCGCCACATCGCCCCCGAGCGCTTCACGGCCGACGACCTGCACTATGCCCAGCAGCACCTCCACATCACCTCGTTTCTCTACGGGCTGCTGCGGCCGCTCGACGCCATCCGCCCCTACCGGCTCGAGGGCGACGTGCGGCTGCCGGGGCTTGACGAGCCGCTCTTCGACTTCTGGCGCACGCGGCTGACCGACCCCCTCATCGAGCGGGTGCGGGCCGACGACGGCGTGCTGGTCAATCTGGCCAGCGCCGAGATGAAGCGTCTCTTCGACTGGAAGCGACTCAGCCGCGAGGTGCGGGTGGTGACTCCCGAATTCCGCATCCGCGAGGGGGAGCGGCTGCGTACCGTGGTGGTCTATACGAAGATGTGCCGCGGCGAGATGACCCGTCGGCTGCTCTGCGGCCGGCTGCGCGAACCCGACGAGCTGAAGACCTTCGACTGGGAGGGGTTCCGCTTCGACCCGGCGGCAAGCCGCGGCGACAACTGGTGCTTCACGCTCGGATAGCAACCCGGCGGCGCGGCGGCGAGCAAACAAAGATTTCGCGGCAACCCGGCGGCAAGCAAACAAAGGTCCCGCAGCATCCCGGCGGCGCGAAAACGGCCCGGAAATAGCGCAGCAGCAACCCGGCGCACGCACACCTTCCTCAGCCGCAGATACGAACAAGGGCGGCATCGACTCTTCCCCGATGGGAAGGAGCGATGCCGCCCTGTTTTGTCGTATGGTCCGCGCCGCCGCTACCGTCCGAGCAGCGCGCGCAGAATCGCCTCCTCGTCGTAGCCGCAGAGGGCGTAGAGCTGGGCCGGCGTGCCGTGCTCGACCCATGCGTCGCCCACGCCGAGCGCATGCACCTCGACCTGGTAGCCGCGCCGGTTGAAGAAGGCCGCAACGGCCTCGCCCACACCGCCGCGCAGAGAGCCGTCCTCGACGGTCACCACCCGCTTGAAGGTGCGTCCCACCTCGTCGAGCAGCTCCTCGTCGAGCGGCTTGACGAAGCGCAGGTCGTAGTGCGCCGCCTCGACCCCCTCGCGGGCGGCCCGTTCGGCGGCGCGGGCCGCGAAGTTGCCCACCGGCCCGACCGTGAGCAGCGCCACGTCGCTCCCCTCGCGCAGCCGCCGGCCGCGCCCCACGGGAAGCGTCTCGAAGGGGCAGCCACGCCACGGGGCGCCGACTCCGTTGCCGCGCGGATAGCGGAGCATGAAGGGTCCGCCCCACTGCAGCGCCGTGTACATCATGTTGCGCAGCTCCGTCTCGTTCATCGGCGCGGCGATGACCAGCCCGGGAACGGTGGCGAAGGCGACCATGTCGAACAGACCGTGGTGCGTCACGCCGTCCTCGCCCACGATGCCGCCCCGGTCGAGGCACAGCACCACGGGCAGATGCTGTATGGCCACGTCGTGAATCACATTGTCGTAGGCGCGCTGCATGAAGGTCGAGTAGATGTTGCAGAAGGGGACCATCCCCGCGGCGGCCAGACCGGCCGAGAAGGTGACGGCGTGACCCTCGGCGATGCCCACGTCGAAGCAGCGCTCGGGCATCTCGCGCATGAGGATGTTCATCGAGCAGCCCGAGGGCATGGCCGGCGTGATGCCCACCACGCGCCGGTCGAGCCGCGCCAGGTCGAGGAGCGTCTCGCCGAAGACATCCTGGTAGCGCGCCGTGCCCGACGGTGAGACGATGCGCTCGCCCGTATCGAGGTTGAAGCGCCCCGGGGCGTGCCATACGGGCTGGTCGTGCTCGGCCGGCAGGTAGCCCTTGCCCTTGACCGTCATGACGTGGAGCAGCTTCGGGCCGCCGATGTCGTGCAGGCCGCGCAGCGTGCGCACCAGCTCCTTGAGGTTGTGGCCGTCGACCGGGCCGAAGTAGCGGAAGTTGAGGCTCTCGAAGAGGTTGCTCTTGTTGAGCAGCCCCTGCTTGATGGCGTTGCCCGTCTTCTGGCAGAGGCGCAGCAGCCGCGGCGTATGCGACAGCACGCCCCAGAGCCGCTGCTTGAGGCGGTTGTAATGGACCGAGGTCGAAATCTTGAGCAGGTAGTTCTTCAGCGCGCCGGTGGCCTGGTCGATGGCCATGTTGTTGTCGTTGAGAATCACCAGCAGGTCGGTGCCCTTGCTCGCCCCGGCGTTGTTGAGCCCCTCGAAGGCCAGACCGCCCGTCATGGCGCCGTCGCCGATGACGGCCACCACCTTGCGCCGCTCGCCCCGCAGCTCGGCGGCCTTGGCCATGCCGAAGGCGGCCGAAATCGAGACCGAGGCGTGGCCCCCGCCGAAGGCGTCGTACTCGCTCTCGGCCATGCGCGGGAAGCCGCTGATGCCCCCCAGCTGCCGCTTGTGGCGGAAGGCCTCGCGGCGGCCGGTGATGATTTTGTGGGGATAGGTCTGGTGTCCCACGTCCCAGACAATCTTGTCGTCGGGCGTGTCGTAGACGTAGTGGAGCGCCGCGGCAAGCTCCACGGCACCGAGGCTCGAGGCCAGGTGGCCGGGGTTGACCGAGCACTGTTCGATGATATAGTGGCGCAGCTCGTCGCAATAGCGGCGCAGCTCCTCTTCGGAGAGGCGCTTCAGGTCGCGCGGCGAGTCGACTTTGTCAAGCAGTTTGTAGTAATCGGAAGGCATGTCTGTACAAAAGCTGTACAAAGATAGTGATTTTTGCGAAACGCGTGCATGCCGGCCCCATTTTCGCCCGGCAGAGGGTGCGGCAGGGTGCGGGAAGGGGCCGGCAGAGGAATCGTCCGACCTCGGGCGAATTGGAGCTTCCGAATAGCGATTTTTTCCGAAAAAATTTCCTATCTTCGCAAAACGATAACTGTCATCTTGCATGAAATACAGACGAATTCTTCTGAAACTGAGCGGTGAATCGCTCCAGGGTTCCCAGAAATACGGGCTCGACCCGGCACAGCTCCAGTCCTACGCCGAGCAAATCAAGGCGGCTGCGGCCGAAGGCTTCCAAATCGGCATCGTCATCGGCGGCGGCAACATCTTCCGCGGGCTGAGCGGCGCCAAGCGCGGCTTCGACCGCGTCAAGGGCGACCAGATGGGGATGCTGGCCACCATCATCAACTCGCTGGCACTCCAGTCGGCGCTCGAGGACAACGGCGTCAAGGCGCGCGTGCTCACCTCGATTCGCATGGAGCCCATCGGCGAATACTACTCCAAGGCGAAGGCCATCGAGTATCTCGAGGCGGGCGAGGTGGTCATCATCGGCGGCGGCACGTCGAACCCCTACTTTACGACCGACTCGGCGGCGGCGCTGCGCGGCATCGAAATCGAGGCCGACGTGCTGCTCAAGGGGACGCGCGTGGACGGCATCTACACGGCCGACCCCGAGAAGGACCCCACGGCCACGAAGTTCGACCGCATCTCGTTCGAGGAGGTGCTCGACCGCCGGCTGAAGGTGATGGACCTGACGGCCTTCACGCTCTGCCGCGAGAACGGGCTGGGCATCGTCGTCTTCGACATGGACACGCCGGGCAATCTGGGCAAGGTGCTTGCCGGAGAGCCCATCGGCACCGTCGTCGGACGATAACGCCGCGCTGCCGCCATGCGGAAGCGGAGCGATACCGACCCCGCCCCCAGGGGCCCGGAGCCGAAACCCGAGGTAAGGGACGCGAAGACGCAACCCGGGGCAAGGGAGCCGGAGGTACGACCCGATGCGATGACGCCGGAACCAGCTGCAAGGGACGCGGAGGCACAACCCGGGGCAAGGTACGCGGAGGCGCAACCCGGGGCCATCCGGGAGCAGGCCGAAGAGGGCAGAGGAGGCAGAGGCCGCCGGGAGGTATGCTATCTGCGCCGCCACGCATGGGCCGTCGGCCGGCTGCTGTGCGGCGCGGGGGCGCTGGCGGTACTCGGAACGCTGCGCGGCGAGGTGCCGCTGCTCTTTGCGCTGCTGGCCCTTTGGGGCGCTGGCGAGCTCCTCTACGGAGCACTCCGCCGCCGGGAATAAGGGCGGCGAATAAAGAGGTGCAGGAAATAATAAGGGGCGCCGGGGATAAGGGATGCCGAAACCGGCACGTGACACCGGGGAGGGAAGGAACAGCCGACCCGCCGGAAGGGAGCGGAGGATGGACCAACCGCAGGGAAGGCACTCGACCCGCCGGAAACCGAGCCCAAAATGAACCAGACAACCAGACAAGAAACGAATATGGCAACAAGAACCAAAAAGAGAAGCAACAACACGCTGTGGCTCCTGCTCGTACTGCTCGTCGTCGTGGGCGCCCTGGTCTATCTGCTGCCCGATGGCGGCGAAAAGAGTACGGCCGCCGAGGGGGTGACCACCGAAACGGCCGCCGCGACGGAGGAGGAGATGCCCGTCGAGGCGACGCGCGTCCAGGTGGGCGACATGGCTCCCGACTTCACCGTCGAGATGTTCGACGGCAGCCGCACCACCCTCTCGTCGCTGCGCGGCAAGGTCGTGCTGCTCAACTTCTGGGCCACGTGGTGCCCGCCCTGCCGCAAGGAGCTGAAGCGGGTACAGCACGACGTCATCGACCGCTTTGCCGGCCGCGACTTCGTCTTCCTGCCTGTATCGCGGGGCGAGGAGCGCTCGGCCGTCGAGACCTTCCGCCGCAAGACGGGCTACACCTTCGCCATGGGACTCGACCCCGACCAGCAGGTCTACGACCTCTACGCCGAGAACTACATCCCGCGCAACTTCCTCATCGACCGCGACGGCCGGATTGTCGCCCTGAGCGTGGGCTACGAGGAGCAGGAGTTCGACGCCCTGCTGGCCAAGATTGAAGAGGCGCTCGGCAACTGACGGCGCAACGCACTACGAACAACAATACAACAAACGCATAAGAACATGGATACCAAAACGATTCTCAACGAAGCCTCCGCACGCATGCAGAAGGCCATCGACCATCTGGAGGAGGAGCTCATCAACGTACGCGCCGGCAAGGCGTCGCCCACGGTGCTCAACGGAGTGATGGTGGACTACTTCGGTTCGCAGGTACCCGTATCGGGCGCCGCGAGCGTCACGGTTCCCGACGCGAAGACGATTCTCATCCAGCCGTGGGACAAGAAGATGCTGCGCGTGATTGAGAAGGCGATTCTCGACTCGAACATCGGACTCACCCCCTCGAACAACGGCGAGCAGATTCGCCTGACGATTCCGCCGCTGACCGAGGACCGGCGCAAGGAGCTGGTCAAGCAGGTGCGCGGTGAGGCCGAGACGGCCCGCATCAGCCTGCGCAACGCCCGCCGCGACGCGGTGGAGGCCTTCAAGAAGGCTCAGAAGGAGGGCATGCCCGAGGATGAGTCGAAGGATGGCGAGACGCAGACGCAGAAGCTGCTCGAGAAGTTCACCAAGCTGCTCGACGGCGTTCTGGAGCGCAAGGAGAAGGAAATTATGACCGTCTGAGTCAGGCCCTTCCCGAGGCAAGCTCCCGACGGGGTATCGGGCATAAGGTCGCCGCAGCCGAAGAGAGCCGGTGGCAGCCGACTGCTGCCGGAAAGGCTTCGACTCGTTGTCGAAAGACCGCCCGTCCCAGCCAACAAAACGCAAAATGAAAGCACCGCCCCTCACAATGGGGACGGTGCTTTTTTCATGTCCGGCGGTCCCGTCTCCGTGTCTGGGCCCCACCCGCCAATAGGCACCACGCCGCGGCTCGCACCAAAGGCCCGGACCGGCCGACAAGCGGACCCGCGCCGCAGCCCACATCAAGGGCCCGGCGGAGCTTCCCTTCCCGCACCCTCCATCCGAAAGCGGGCGGAACCCGGGGTATCCGCGAAGCCCCCCCCAAAAAACGGCAGGCAGAGGCCAAACGGCATCCGGGCATGGACCTTTCCCTCGCCACTCCATCCGGAGCGGACAGAAAACCGGAGGCTCCGGCAAAGGCCGCAAACAGAGGAGAAGGAGGGACGGAGGGGAAGGAGGGGAAGGAGGGGAAGGAGGGGAAGGAGAAAAGGGGGAAGGAAACCAGAAAGCAGGAAAGCAGAAAAGCTGGGAAGCAGGAAGCCGGGAAGCCGGGAAGCCGGGAAGCCGGGAAGCGGGCGGAGGCATAAAAAAACGGAGGCGCACCGTCGGGTGCACCTCCGCCTGCGGCTCTCAGCAGAGCCTTGCGTATCGGAATTACTTGTTGCGGTAAATCTTCTTGTAGCCGTAGATAGCCTCGTCGCCGAGCTCCTCCTCGATACGGAGCAGCTGGTTGTACTTGGCCATACGGTCCGAACGCGACATCGAGCCGGTCTTAATCTGGCCCGAGTTGGTAGCCACGGCGATGTCGGCAATCGTCGAGTCCTCGGTCTCACCCGAACGGTGCGAGGTTACCGACGTGTAGCCGGCGCGGTGTGCCATCTCGATGGCGTCGAGCGTCTCGGTCAGCGTACCAATCTGGTTTACCTTGATGAGAATCGAGTTGGCGCAGCCCATCTCGATACCCTTCTTCAGGAAGTCGACGTTCGTTACGAAGAGGTCGTCGCCCACCAGCTGGCACTTGTCGCCGATTTCGGCCGTCAGCAGCTGCCAGCCTTCCCAGTCGTTCTCCGACATACCGTCCTCAATCGAGTCGATGGGGTACTTGGCAATCAGACCCTTGAGGTACTCTACCTGCTCCTTCGAAGTGCGCTTTGCACCCTTCTCGCCCTCGAATACCGTGTAGTCGTAGATGCCGTCCTTGTAGAACTCCGACGAAGCGCAGTCCATGCCAATCATGACATCCTTGCCCGGAACATAGCCGGCCTTCTCGATGGCCTTGATAATCGAATCCAGAGCATCCTCCGTACCGTTCAGTGCGGGAGCGAAGCCGCCCTCGTCACCTACGGCCGTCGAAAGACCGCGCTCGTGGAGCACCTTCTTGAGGTTGTGGAAGACCTCGGCGCCCATGCGCAGACCCTCCTTGAGCGAGGGAGCGCCCACGGGGCGAATCATGAACTCCTGGAATGCGATGGGGGCATCCGAGTGCGAACCGCCGTTGATGATGTTCATCATCGGAACGGGCAGCGTCTTGGCGTTGGCACCACCGATATAGCGGTAGAGGGGCATGCCGAAGTAGTCGGCAGCAGCGCGGGCCACGGCCAGCGAAACGCCCAGGATGGCGTTGGCGCCGAGGTTCGACTTGGTCTTCGTGCCGTCGAGGGCAATCATCGCCTTGTCGATGCCGACCTGGTCGGAAACGTTCATGCCGATGATGGCGGGGGCGATTACGTCGTTGACATTCTGCACGGCCTTCTGTACGCCCTTGCCCAGATAGCGGCTCTTGTCGCCGTCACGGAGCTCGAGGGCCTCGTTCTCACCCGTCGATGCGCCGCTCGGAACAGCTGCGCGACCGAAGGCGCCGGATACGGTACGAACTTCGACCTCAACGGTCGGATTGCCTCGCGAGTCGAGGATTTCCCTTGCGTGAATCTCTACAATCTGCATAGTCGTAATAATTTGATTATGGTTTGAATAACTTAATTTCCAATCGGTTTCGTGCGATTTGCACCGCAAAGGTACAAAATTATCGGGAAAAGAGTATTTCCTCTCCGTTATTTTTTCACACAAAGCGGGCCGCAAATTTGGCAATTCGCCGCAAATTTCTATCTTTGTTCCCCAACATCAACCCGCAAACCCTTAAAAAAACGCCTCAGGCATCCCGCCCATGCGCAAAGTTCTCTCCTTTTCCCTGCTTTTGATGCTGGGACTCGTCGCCTCGCAGCTGCTCCCCGGAGTGCTCGGCGAGGGCTACGCCGCCTTCAAGACCGGCTCCGACACGCTGCTCTACATCTGTCTGGCCTTCATCATGATAAACGTCGGACGTGAGTTCGAAATCGACAAGTCGCGCTGGAAGAGCTATACGGCCGACTACTTCATCGCCATGGCCACCGCCGCGCTGCCGTGGCTGCTCATCGCCCTCTACTACGTCTTCGTGCTGCTCCCCTCCGACCTCTGGAGCTCGCCCGAGGCGTGGAAGGAGAACCTGCTGCTGAGCCGCTTTGCGGCCCCCACCTCGGCCGGCATTCTCTTCACGATGCTGGCGGCGCTGAGCCTCAAGTCGAGCTGGATTTACCGCAAGATTCAGGTGCTGGCCATCTTCGACGACCTGGACACCATTCTGCTGATGATACCGCTGCAGATTATGATGATAGGGATGCGCTGGCAGCTCTTCGCCGTGCTGCTGGTGGTCATCGTGCTGCTCACCTTCGGCTGGCGGCGGCTCGGGCACTACGACGTGCGGCAGGACTGGAAGGCCGTGCTAGGCTACGCCGTGGTGGTCTTCGCCGCCACGCAGGCGGTCTATCTGGTGACCAAGCACCTCTACGGTCCCGAGCACAGCATCCACATCGAGGTGCTGCTGCCGGCCTTCGTGACGGGCATGGTCATGCGCCACCGCCACATCGACACCCCCGCCGAGCAGCGCGCCTCGACCGGCGTCTCGTTCCTCTTCATGTTCCTCGTGGGGCTGAGCATGCCGTTGGTCACCGGGGCCCCCCATCCGGTCGAGAGCCTCGCCGGAGGCCACTCGGTCACCGGTTCGCAGCCCGTCATGCCGTGGGGCATCATGCTGCTCCACGTGGTGGCCGTCTCGGCGCTCTCGAATCTGGGCAAGCTCGTGCCGATGTTCTTCTACCGCGACCGCCGCAAGAGCGAGCGTCTGGCCCTCTCGATTGGCATGTTCACCCGCGGCGAGGTGGGAGCCGGCGTCATCTTCATCGCCCTGGGCTACAATCTGGGCGGCCCGGCGCTGATTATCTCGGCGCTGACGCTCGTGCTGAACCTCATCCTCACGGGCGGATTCGTCGTCTGGGTCAAGCGGCTGGCGCTGCGCTCGGCCGCACCCGAGGAAGGCCCCGCAGCGGGCTCCGAAACGGCCGCCTGAGCCCAGCTCTACCGCCCGCGCCCGACCGACCTGCCGGTACGGACTTGCCGACCGGTACAACCGACCTTCATCGATGCGGCCTCGCCGCCCCCGCCTCGGGCAGGGCAACGTTCCCGACCGACCGGCTTCCTCCAACATAGGCATAAAAAGCCCCGGACCCTGCTGCGGGTCCGGGGCTTTTTCCTCGAAGTCCGGGGCTTTTCCCTCGGAGTGCGGGATACGCACGGCCGCCAAGATGCGGCATGCGGCACGCCCGGGGCTTTTCGTCGGGATGCCGCAGCCGGCGCAACCTGTTCAGAGCACCGCCCCGGCGCAACCTGCCCAGAGCGACGCGCCGGGGCCGGGGCGCCGTTCTCAGAGCGCCGTAAGGCGGTAGTCGCCGGCACGCTCCGCAACCACGCGCTGCAGCTGCTCGACGGTGATGCCCTCGGCACAGCGGACCGTCGCTACGGGCGGCTCCAGCGTCACGCTGGCCTGAACGCCCTCGATGGAGTTGAGCGCCTGCTCGACATGCGTCCGGCAGTGGTTGCACATCATCCCTTCGACCTTAAATTTCATCTCTTTTTCCATAGTATTCCTGTTTTGATTGTTTGTTGATTCCGTTTCAATCGTCCGCTCCGAGGCGGCACCCTCGGCCGGGGCCTGTCCGGAGGTTTTACGCGCTGTGCACTCCTGCGCCCGGGCCGTAGAGGGCTCCACCGGGCAGACTGCCGCAGCAGGCTCCGCCGGACGCTCCTTCCCGGCCTGAACCGGACATTCCCTCTCCGCAGACATCTCCGCAGTCGGGCGCTCCTCTTCGACAGGCTCTTCGGCCGGCTCATCCGCCGGGGAGAGCGAGCCGCGGCGCAGCCGGAGGCTGTTGGTCACCACGCTGACGCTGCTCAGCGCCATCGCCGCGCCGCCAATCATCGGGTCGAGCAGGAATCCGCAGCAGGGGTAGAGCACGCCGGCCGCAATGGGGACCGCCGTCAGGTTGTAGATGAAGGCCCAGAAGAGGTTCTCGCGGATGGTGCGCCGCGTCCGCTGCGAGAGGGTCATCAGCTCGTCGACCTTGCCCAGGTCGGGGGTCAGCACGGTCACCATCGCCGCATCCATCGC
>ULTP01065206.1_pt1 | contig 31731 bp, 20 predicted proteins | sample 1957721 | NCBI WGS metagenome assembly ULTP01 (sample SAMEA4835737, study PRJEB28245) | human gut metagenome | biome: gut microbiome; material: fecal sample | place: Denmark | collected 2008 | reverse complement strand
TTCGAGCCCAGTTGGGGGAGCCATAAAGCAGTAAGTTTTTTTGCTTACTGCTTTTTATTTTACAAAAATTGGGAGATTATTTTTATATTGAAATTTTAGTGTGGTTATGAATTTATATGCTGATAGAATTGCCACACTTAATACATATATAGAAGATAAACTGTTGTAAAGTGTTTGAACTTTTGGAGAGTACAAATGAAAATATGTAAATAAAGAGAAACCGTTACATCAAAAAGTGACTTTATTTTGTTTGTAAAAAGAATATTATGAAAAGAGCATAAACAGCCAATTTCCGTTTTAGGAATTTTAGCCATTTATGCTCTTTATAGTAGCTTTTTTTATTACTGTCCGTATATTTCAAGGGCTTTATTCATAACCTGTGCGGCAACAGGCAAAGCTGTATAATATCCTGAATCACCATTTTCTATGATAACAGCGAATGCCAAAGGGCAGCTTTCATCTCTACTAAAACCAGTTACCCAAGCATGAGCAGCTTCTCCTCCGCCGACTTCAGCAGTACCAGTCTTAGCACAGATTTCTCCATTAAAGCCACCGCCATAATATTCATTTTCAACGGTGTATCTCATCATATCAGAAAGTGTTTTTGCATTTTGTTCGCTTAACATCTGAGTCCCTTTATTTCCACTTTGAGGAATATTTGGCAGACCAAACGGCAATGAAATTTGCTTTATAAGATATGGCATTATAGGTGTACCACCATTTGCAATACCTCCAGAGATAACAGCCATAGTCATAGGGCTTGCAAGAGTTGTATATTGACCAACACCACTCCAGCCCAGCTGATTTTTATCAGCCTTAGAAACATCATAAACGCTTTTTGCAGTATCAATATCATTTATAGAAACGCTCTTGTTAAATCCCATTCTGTTGGCTTGTGTAGTCATTTTGTCGGCACCAAGGTCAACAGCTAATTGTGCGAAATAGCAGTTACAAGAATGTGCAAGGGCTTGTTCAAAATTCTCCTCGCCGTGAGCCTCATAGCAAGTAATTTTATTTCCTCCGATAGTATCGCTGCCTGTGCAAGTATATGTGCGATTTTCAAGCTCGGATTTTGTCATATTTTCAAGAGCCGCTGATGCGGTTACAAGCTTGAAAGTAGAGCCTGGTGGATATGTCGCCATAATACTTCTATCAACATAAACCCCTTCGTATTCGTCATTACCCTCAATATCAGGAATATTCTGTGGGTCATAAGAAGGATTACTTACCTTTGCAACGATTTCGCCTGTTTTATAATTATAGACGAATACTGCACCACGATTATTGCCCAATGCCTGATAAGCAGTTTTGCAAATCTCACTGTTTACAGTAAGCTGAATATTTCTACCAAGTGTTAAGCCATCAGGAAGCCCCATACCAAAAATAAAACTATATCCTGAAAGTTGCGAGCGATAAACATTTTGTATAGAGCCACCGATATTTCTGCCCTCATCGCCGACAGTATGAAGTAAAGCACAACGAATATCTTCATTTGAATTATAATAGCGGTTTCCGTTCTCACTATAAGCAAGAATTTCACCATTTATATCTGTTATAGTTCCAGCCATACCCATTCCGTCCACGCCTATGTGTGCATTTTGAGGTTTTGAGGCCCAAAGGTCAGCGTGGATTATAAGATTAATTGAAAAATATATCATTCCACCGATAAAAGCCATAGCTAAAAGCCAGACAATCAGAGAACGATTGCGTATTTTCTTCATCATTTCACCGCCTTAGAATGAATCTTTTCTATATTTTTTATTACGCTATTATAGCATAATAATCAGAAAAACTCAATATATTATGCAAGTGATGAAGATTTGCATATATATTTTTGTTGCTTTTCGTTTTTTATATGGTATAATTTTATTAAATTTTTTGAAAAAGGAAGCGAAAATAATATGCTAAGCTTAGATGATGTTAAGAAGATTGTAAAAGATTTGCCAGTAGATGAATATGATGTAAGCGATGATGTATCACTTGTAGTTTATCGCGTAGATAGCTTTGAATATAACGAACAAAAACAAGTAAATCGTCATATAGATATAGAGCTTATTTTTGGTGATAGATATGAAATTCATGAGGAAGAAAACCTTTTTGATTATATTCTTTCATTTTGTAAGGTAGAGAATGTAGAAGAAGACGAAATTCTTTATAGCAAATATCAGTAAAGCTATTTAGTGATAAAATAAAAATAATTCTTTACTTTTAAATGCTTGTATGATAATATTTAATTATATAAGTATTAAATAAAAGGTGAAAATTATGGTTTGGAGAAGGCTCGAACAAAAACAACTTGATATTTGGAAGCAGTCATATTGGTGGAATAATCTCAAAGAACACGCTTTATTTATTATGATAATGTTTTTGATAATTAAAGAATATGTACAGCTATTCCTTTGTGACTATAAGTATTATAAGTATAGCTTTCCAAAAAGGTATCCTACTTGGTGGCTGGAGGAGAGAATGCCTTTAGCAATTCTTTTTGCTATAATATTAATTTTTATTGTAGCAGATTTTATATTTAGGTTATATATAAAACGAAAAAACTTTCTTATGGGCGTTGATATAGGAATTATATTATACACAGATGAAAAGTACGGAAAATTTACCATAAGAATCCCCAAAAATCTCGACTGGCAGTTAGACACAAAGTCTTATGATTTAAATAATATAAATGAAGATAAGGTTGAGGAAAGTATTTTTAATAGGCGTGATTTTACTTATTATGATTACGAAACATATTCCTATCTATAAATAATTGATTGAAGGGTTTTAAGTTCATATCATTTTATAAATTTATTTGTGAGTGTTGAGAAATTCTTCTAAATATGGTATATTAGTTTTGTTATGCAAAGCTTTTTGCTTGTTTTATAATGAAAGGAACTTGAAATATGAAATTAGGAATTGTCGGTTTACCAAATGTCGGAAAAAGCACACTCTTTAATGCTATTACAAATGCAGGTGCTCAGTCTGCTAACTATCCTTTCTGCACAATAGAACCAAATGTTGGTGTTGTTGCAGTCCCAGACCCAAGGCTTGATAAGCTTGCAGAAATGTATCAGCCAGAAAAGTTTACACCAGCAACTATAGAGTTTGTTGATATTGCAGGACTTGTAAAGGGTGCATCTAAGGGCGAAGGTCTCGGAAATAAATTCCTCTCAAATATAAGGGAATGTGATGCTATCGTTCATGTTGTACGCTGCTTTGATAATGATGATATTATTCATGTTGATGGCTCAGTTGACCCTAAGCGTGATATAGATACGATTAATGTTGAGCTTATTCTTTCTGATATAGAAATGCTTGATAGAAGAATTGATAAAACTCAAAAACTTCTCAAGGGCGATAAGAAGTATCAGACAGAGCTTGATTTCTTTAAGAGAGTAAAGGAAGCACTTGATGCAGGCAAATCTGCTCGTTCTGTTGAATGTACAGAAGATGAGGCAGAGTTGCTCAAGAGTGTTGCATTGCTTACAAATAAGCCTATTATTTATGCAGCAAATGTTAGCGAAGATGATTTCGCAAAGGGCATAGAAAATAATAAGTATGTAAATAGTGTTAAGGAAGTTGCCGCAAGCGAACACGCAGCCGTTCTGCCGATTTGTGCAGAGAGTGAAGCAGAAATTTCAGATATGGACTACGAAGAAAAGGCAATGTTCCTTTCTGAAATGGGGCTTGAAAGCTCAGGTCTTGACCGCCTTATTACAGAGTGTTATAGCTTGCTTGGACTTATTTCTTATCTCACAGCGGGTAAACCAGAAGTAAGAGCGTGGACAATTACAAAGGGTACAAAAGCACCACAGGCAGCAGGTAAGATTCATACCGACTTTGAGCGTGGCTTTATTCGTGCAGAAGTAGTTGCATTTGATGATTTAATGGCCTGTGGTTCTATGGCAGCTGCAAAGGAAAAGGGACTTGTTCGTTCAGAGGGTAAGGACTATGTTATGAAAGACGGCGATATAGTTCTTTTCCGATTCAATGTTTAATTGTTTTTCCATAATCAAATTTTATAGTTGAAAGGAGAATTTTAAAATGGCAGAAATTAAAGCGTTTCGTGCATTGAGATTTGATACAGCTGTTGCTGGAAAAATTGATGAACTTGTTTGCCCACCTTATGACATCATCAGTGAGGAACAGCGTCAGGCATACCTTAATGAGAACGAAAACAACATTATCAGACTTGAACTTCCAAGAGGTGAAAATCCTTATGCGGACGCACAAGCAACACTTAAAAAGTGGATTGATGCAGGCGTTTTGAAACAAGATGAAAAGGATAGCATTTATATCTACGAAGAAGAATTTACAGCTTATGGTGTGAAAAATAAATTTAAGGGCTGTATTACTCGTGTTAAGCTTGAAGAATTTTCTAAGGGAATAGTTCTTCCGCACGAAGAAACTCTTTCAAAGGCAAAGAAAGACCGTTTCGAGCTTATGAAAGCTACAAACTGCAATTTCAGTCAGATATATTCTCTTTATATGGACGAAAAACATACCATAAGAAACACACTTGACAGACTTTCCGCAGGTAAGCCTGAAATAGAATTAACAGATAATGATGGCGTCACTCATCGTCTTTGGATTGTAACAGATGAAGCAGAAATTTCTGCTATCTGCAAGGAGTTTGATGATAAAAAGCTCTATATTGCCGACGGTCATCATCGCTATGAAACTGCCCTTAATTATAGAAACTATTGTCATGAAAATAAAATTGGTGACGGTGGCGAAGATTATGTAATGATGATGCTTGTCGATATGGAACACGAAGGACTTGTTGTATTTCCAACACATAGAATAGTGCGTGATTTGGAAAGCTTTGATGCTGAAAAGGCAGAAAAGCTTTGCGAGGAATACTTTTATGTAGAAAAGAAAATATCATACGAAACTATTGAGAAAGACCTCCGTACTTTATATGATATGGGCAAGAAGGCTTACGGCTTTTATAGTGGTGGCAATGGTTATACATTGCTTACATTCAAAGATTCTGATGTTTTAGAAAAGCTTTTGCCAGATATGTTAAAGCCTGTTCGAGAGCTTGATGTTACAGTACTTCATTCTCTCATACTCGAAAAGCTTTTCGGTATAGATAAGGAAAATATGGCTAATCAAGTCAACCTTACATATACAAAGGACTTCAATGAGGCAATAGCAAGTGTTAAAAACGGCAAGGCTAACTGTGCTTTTATTTTGAATCCTACAAGAGTTACTGAAATCAGAGATGTACCTGCCGCAGGCGGAAAGATGCCTCAGAAGTCTACATATTTTTATCCAAAGCTCATTACAGGTCTTGTAATGAATAAGCTTTTTTAAATGACCTTTATAGGTAAAAGACAAAAGCACTAAAAGAAAATAAATTAAAAAAGTAGAGTATATGTGGCTAAAATCCCAAATGGATTCATTTAGAAATGAATTATAGCCCAATATACTCTACAATTTTTTATAGAAACTTAATTGCATAAAAAAACCGCCCTTGCCCGAAAGCAAGAGCGGTTTTAATTAGTTAATCGTTAAGTACTCTTACGACTAAGGATTAGTCCTTAGAAGAAGCCTTCTTTGTCATAACAACAGCTGTGCCGAGGGAAGCAGCAACTACAGCAAGGAGAACCCATGCAGCAGATGTGTCGCCAGTAGCAACTGTCTTGTCGTCTGAAGATTCAGCAACAGACTCAGTCTTAGATTCTGTAGCTGATGGTTCTTCTGTCTTAGACTCTGTAGCTGATGGCTCTGCTGTCTTATAGTCAGTAGCTGCTACAACAACATTTGTGTTACCATTAGGATCTTCTATACCTTCGCCAGTAGCCTTATAAAGCTTGCCCCACTCGATAGCTGGGTTCTTAACTGTCTTAGAAGCATCTGTCTTAGAGACTGTTTCGCCACCGTCAATGTTCTGTGTCTGAACACCGTTATTACCGTTGTTGAAGATGATACCTGTTGGAACGCTATCAGCTGTCCATGTGTAAGAGTAAATGTTACCCTCAACATGAGTAGCTTCAGCACCTGGCCACTCGCCGTTTAAGTTGCCTGCGTCATTCCAAGCATGAACTGTAACTTTGCTGCCCCATACATCAAGGCCAATGTTTTCGAGAGTTGCATCGTCTGGAACCTCGAAGTAAACTGTGTAATCGTCTGCTGCAGATGTGCTAACTGCACCAACAACAAACATAGAAGCTACAAGAGCTGCTGCGAAAATGACACTAAGAATCTTTTTCATTTTGGATTTCCTCCTAAATTAAATAAAATAAATTTTTTAAATCTCACTTAAGAGATTCATTGCAATTATTATACTATGTAATATTCAAAAAATCAAGAGAAAAACGAAAAAAAATCTAACGTATTAAAATAAAAACCACCAAATTATTTAAAATAAATTATACATAATGTATAAAATTTTAATGTTTTTTCTAATATAGAATTCAGAATAGCTCGACTAACTTAAAATGAAAAATATAATATTTATTTAATAATTTGGTATTCAGTGATGTATAAAAATATCTTTTTTAAAAAAATCGAAAAAATGCTTGACAAATTTGAAAGCATAGGTTATAATAATCAAGCATTAAGAGATGCGGATGTAGCTCATCCGGTAGAGCGCCACCTTGCCAAGGTGGAGGTAGCGAGTTCGAGCCTCGTCATCCGCTCCAACGCTCCAAAAAGAAAGCATTCGCCTTGCGAGTGCTTTTTCTTTTTGCCGTAAAAATACGACAAACTTCTTTATTGATTTTTATAAACATATTAATTGTATACAGTTATGTGAACTATTTTTAAGATTGGAGTGGATTTCTTGGATAAGCAAAATCTTTTGGACGGTGTTAAAACTATACATTTTATAGGTATCGGTGGCTCAGGTATGTGTCCTTTGGCAGAGATACTTTTTAACGAAGGCTATAAAATTACGGGTTCCGATGTGGCGGAATCTGATACATTAGAGCGTATTCGTTCTTATGGAATTCCTGTTACTATGGGACATTATCCGGAAAATGTTGAGGGTGCTGACCTTATAGTTTATACTGCTGCTGTTAAGCTTGATAACCCTGAGCTTGTAGCCGCAAAACATCTTGGAATCCCTGCTGTTGAACGCTGTATTATGCTTGGTGAGGTAACAAGAAAGTATAATCGTTCAATTGCTGTTTCTGGTACTCATGGAAAAACAACAACAACTTCTATGCTTACTCAGCTTTTGACTATGGCTGATTATGACCCTACCGCAATTATCGGTGGCAAGCTTCCGTTCTTAGGGAGCAACAGCAGAATTGGTAAGAGTGATATTATTGTTTGTGAGGCTTGTGAGTATGTAGATACTTTCTTACATCTTAATCCTGCAATTTCTATTATTCTTAATATTGATGAAGACCACCTCGATTATTTCGGAACTCTTGACCGAATCATTGAATCCTTCCATAAGTTTGCACAGCAGACAACTTCACTTCTTATAGTGAATGGTGATGATGCAAATACACTCAAAGCTATTAAAGGCATTGAGTGTCGTGCAATAACCTTTGGCTTTGGTGAGAAGAATGATTATCGTGCAGTTATCACCAATGAAGGCGTTATGGACGAATTTGATATTATCAAGGGCAATATAAAGCTTACAACTGTTAAGCTTAAGGTTCCTGGCAAACACAATGTAATGAATGCTCTTGCGGCGGCGGTTGCCTGCTTTGAGCTTGGTGTTTCAGCTCGTGATATTGCAAATGGTCTTGGTGAATTTACAGGTGCTCACAGACGCTTTGAAATTCTCGGAACAGAGGGCGGAATCACTGTTGCTGATGACTTTGCACATCACCCGACAGAGCTTCGTGCAACTCTCACTGCCGCTATGGAAATGGGCTATAAAAATGTTTGGGCTGTATTTCAGCCACATACATATTCAAGAACTGCTATGCTTCTTGATGATTTTGCAGACGCACTTTCAATACCTGACCATACAGTTCTTTCTGAGATACTTGCTGTTCGTGAAACAAATACATATAATATCTACTCTAAAGACTTAGCTGATAAAATCAAGGGCTGTGTATGGTTTGAAACCTTTGAGGAAATCACAGACTTTGTTGTGAACAGCGTTAAGCCTGGAGATTTGATTATCACTCTTGGCGGTGGTAATGTATATATGTGTGCAAATATGATTTATGATAGACTCAAGCAGAAATATGCTGAGTAATTAGGTGAATTTATGGCTATTGAAATTATAATTAAAAATAAATCCGCTAAAAAAGAATTGCCATCTATTGATGTGCTTACAGGTGGTAAATTCAAATATGGTTCTTTCGATGGTGTTCGACTCAATATGGAACAAAAAGGTCCTGATGGCAGTATAAGTATGTTTAATCCAGAAAGAATCGGCAGGGGTATGAGCGTAGGCTTTGGCGATAATGAGATAAGCTTATTTTTGCCACTCCCTTCATCTGCTGAAGAAATTGCTGATTTCTATGCTACGGCTGCTCGTGTGGCTGATTTCTGGAACAAAGAAGTCGAGGTAAGTCAGGGTGGAGAAATATTCGACCCATATAATTCAAGCAAGCTTGCAGAAGCTGCAAAAGCAAGCTCTATTGAATCAATAAAAGAGATAACAAGTGGAAAATTCCAAAAGCCGATTTTGTTTTGTGCAAGATGGGCATTATACCTTGGTGAGGGTGATTTAAAATTTCTCAAAGAAGGAAATCCTTTAGAAGCGTTTAGCGAATATATGCACAGAATGCAGAATATTGACGCATATTATGCTCGCCCTAATATTATGACAACAAAACGCCGTGATTGTGTTTTTGGAATGTATGTTTTCACAGAAGGTGTTGTAAGTATAGTTCCTGCCATACCAAGATGCCCATTTGGATTTAAGAACGCAAAAACAGGCAGACCTATTGAAATTGAAGATTGGTATATAAGCATCTACTCACACGATGAAGAAAGTGTTCTCGGACATCTTATGTATGATGATTTTCTCAAGGCATTGAAAAAAGAGGATTATCTACATTATGATGCACAGAATATCTTGTTAAAGGGCTTAACAAGAGAAAGAATTGATTTTATGCTAAAGAAGTTTGGTACACTTCCGCCAAACTAAAAATTAAACAAAATGTTTATAGAGTATATTTGTTCTCGGATTTCCATTTTAATGGTTTTAGGGCAAATATGCTCTATTTTTTTGAAAATCGTTTAAAATATTGTATTTAATGCAACCTTTGTAAAATTTTGTTGTCTATATAGGTGAAGAGGCTCTTCTATAATTCAAGTGAGGTGAGAAAATGAATGATAAGCAAATAGTTGAGTTATATATGGAACGTTCCGAAAAGGCTGTCAACGAAACCTACAATAAATATTCAGCGTACTGTAATAGCATTTCATTTTCTATTCTGCAAAATTCAGAAGATGCAGAGGAGTGTGTCAATGATACATTTCAAAAAGCGTGGGAATCTATTCCGCCGAGTGAACCCAATAACCTAAAAGCATTCTTAGGTAAAATAGCAAGAAACATATCACTGAATAGATTAAAACATAATAATACCCAAAAAAGAGGTGCCGGGCAAATAGATGTACTTCTTTCAGAACTTGAGGAATGTATTTCAGATAGCTTCAGTGTAGAAAATGAAATTTATAGCAAACAGCTTTCACAGTCAATAAACGCTTTTTTAGAGAGCTTGACATCAGAAAAGAGAAAAATTTTTGTAAGCAGATACTGGTACACCCGTTCTATAAAGGAAATTTCAGAACAATATGATATTAGTGAAGAAAAGATTAAATCTATACTTTTTCGTTTGAGAAAACAGTTGAAGAGCCACTTAGAGAAAGAAGGTATTATTTATGAAAAGTGAAGATTTATTGAAAGCCATAGGTAATATTGATGATAAATTTATCGAGGAGGCTGCTCCTAAGATAAATGCAGTTAATGAAACCAACGCAGCAGAATCAAATGATAGTGCGAAAACGGATGATAAAAAACTTGTTGAGATTGTTAAGGTTAAGCCAAGAAATACATTCAGAATAGTTGCATCTATTGCGGCTTGTGTGTGTCTTGCTGCGGCTGTAAGCTTTGCTATAATCGGCTCAACAAAATCCAGACCACAGGTAGGTGAAAATGGTTCATGCTCGTCAGACAGTGTATGTGCCAAAGGAAATAACAATAAAGAGGAAATATATAATTCATTAGAAAGTAAATATGATTTTGAAAATTCAAAAAATACTTCTTCAAGTACAGCAGCAAGTGATTCTGAAAATTCCAAAAATAATACTTCAAGTGTAGAAGCAAGCAGTTCTGAAAGTTCTAATTCAGCAGAACTATCTAACACAGATATTCCAGATAATTATTTCTGTGCGGGTTCTAAGAAAATCACTTCATCTGATGTGAAAGCAATTAAAGCAGGTATGACCTATAAGGAAATTATCAATCAGCTTGGTGAAACTGCAAACTTTGGACAAGGAAATATTCGTCAATATATCGTAGACGATAAATTGGTATTACCATTGAGATTTGATAGCTTGTCAGATGTTTGCAAAAAAACAGGCGAGGAACTTTTTAAGCAAGCTATTCCATATAAAGTGCCTGAACGCATAAAGGATAAGCTGAATGACAATATATACGCTGTAGTTATAAACGATAAGTTTATAAGCTGTATTAATGGTGAGCCAGATAACTGCTGTACAATTGATTTATCTGATGCAGAGATTAAGTTTGAAAATGGAAAAACTGCTACTGCCGCTGATATTAAACCTATGTCCAGTGTGCTTATCAGCTATGATATGGTTGCGGAATCATATCCAGGAAGTATGCACTGCTTAAAGGTAACTATTCTCGATAGCAACTCATAAAAAACATCTAAAAGTCTTTTAATTAAAATAACTAAATAAGGAACGGCTCATACCATTCTGTTGAACATTGACGAATATTATGCTATTATTATTGCAAAATAATGTTCAGAGAGGTTTTTGGTATGAGCTATTCCTTTTTTTCTACGCTTTCACGCCTTAAATACATAAATCGTTGGGGTTTGATGAATAATACAAGAAACGAAAACCTTAGCGAACATAGCCTTGAAGTAGCATTTATTGCTCATGCACTTTGTATAATTAAGAATAAGCGTTTCGGCGGAAACATTGATGCAGATAAAGTGGCAGTTTATGCAATGTTTCACGATTGCACAGAGATTATTACAGGCGACCTGCCAACACCAATAAAATACTCAAGCAAAAAACTGCGTGAGGCATATAAGGCTGTTGAGGAAGAAGCTGGAGAAAGACTTTTATCAACTCTCCCAGATGATTTGAGAGAAGAATATGAAAAATATTTTGTAGTACAAGACGGCGATGAAGAAATATGGAAAATCGTAAAATCAGCGGATAGATTGTCAGCACTGATAAAATGTATTGATGAACGCCGAATGGGCAATATGGAATTTTGCAAGGCAGAGGAAAGCACAAGAAAAATAATAGAAGAAAATATGACACCTGAGCTTGCAGAATTTATCAAAGAATTTATGCCATCATATGGAATGACACTCGATGAGCAAATTAAAAAATATAATGAATAAACCGACAATAATATAAGTTTTTAGGATTTATTATATTTCTCATTGACGGTAGAAAATTTATAATAGGAAATTTTCTGTTAATATCGCCGATTTTTGCGGATTTCGTTGAATTTTGCCGATATATAAGCTATAATGACAAGAATGGAAAGGGATTTAAACATCTTATCCTATGTGCTTATGCACTGCAATATTAGAAAGGTTGTGATGAATTTATGCAAGATAATCACAAGAATGATGACTTTGAGGATATTTTCTCTGATTCGTCATATTCAAGCTATGATGATATAGACAATTTTCCGGTTGAGGTAAGAAGTCGTCCCTCAAGCAATGCCCAAAAGAAAAATAAATCTCAAAAATTCAAGAAAATGTGGATTGCTAATATTGCAATCTGTCTTGTTTCAGTTATATTTATATTAGGTGGTTCGGCGTGTATATATGCTTATAGCTCAATAAGCCGTATAAACTATAATAAACTGCCAGAGAATAGTTCAAGCTCAAGCAAAAGTTCAAGCTCATCAAAGGCAGAAAGCAGTACAACATCGTATAATATGGGGACTATTCCCGATACCTTAAAATCTGATGATGATGTTCTTAATATTATGCTTTTTGGTGCAGATAAAAAAGTTGAAGGCGAAGCTTATGGTCGTTCAGACTCTATGATTTTGCTTTCTATCAACAATAGAACAGGTGACATCGTTATGACATCGTTTTTGCGTGATTTGTGGGTTGAAATTCCAGGATATTTTCCTCATAGACTTAATACCTCGTATGCACTCGGCGGAGCGGAGCTTGCAATAGAAACTATCGAATATAATTTTGGCGTAGATGTAGACAGATATGCGATAGTTGATTTTGATAGCTTTACAAATATTATAGATACTCTCGGCGGTATAGACCTTGAGCTTACTGACGAGGAAATCGACTATATAAACTGGCAGAGCTGGAAGAACAATCAGGTTCAGACAAGACACGAAATTACTGCAAAGGCCGGTGTAGTTCATCTTAACGGACGACAGGCTCTTTGGTATTCAAGAGATAGAGATAGTGCTGGTTCTGACTGGGATAGAACAAACCGTCAGAGAATCGTTCTCAATACAATTATGAAGGATTTGAAGAAGTCTAACCTTGCACAGATTATGAGCATTATATATCAGGTCGGACCTATGATTGAAACAGACCTTGACAAGGGCGAAATTGTTTATCTTGCGCAGAATGCTTTGAACTATCTTAATTATGATGTTACCGCATTGAGTGTACCTGATTTATCAGGTGGAAATTTCTCTTGCCCAAAAATTGACGGAATGGATGTTGTTACAATCAACGATTGGGACGCAGAGAGAGAAAGAATCCAGATGGCTATTTTCGGAAACTCAGATTGTGAAGTTTCAAACAATTCATCAGAAGAAACAACTATTGATGAACAATACAACAATGCAGCTTAAATAACAATACAACAATGCAGCTTAAATATTAAAAAAGAATCTCCTATGCTTACAGCTTTAGTAAGCGTAGGAGATTTTTCTTGTTTAAAATGCCAATATCAAGTTAAATTTATAACAACCCAGTCGGGTGTTTCTTAAACAGTGGCGTTAAAATTCAAAATACGTTATTTAAATGATATTACATAAATCCTGAAAAAATGCAAAAAAATAAGGAAACTTTGCAAAAATACTTGACAATAGCTTCCCACGGATTTATAATAATATACTGCACCATAATAGATAAATATTCCCTTTTTGTGTGCTTGACTACAAGATATTATCACATATTCGACAAAAAATCAAGTCTAATTTTTCAAAAATTTTTCTTTATGACTTTGCCGAATATATAAAGGGAAAGTTAAAGACGGTTAAATGATGAATGGAGTGATTGGCCAAATGGTAAATGTCAAACCTGTGCGTCTCGGTAATACCGAGAGAATGAGCTTTGCCCGTATTGACGAAGTTATTGATATGCCTAATCTCATCGAGATTCAGAAAAATTCATATCAATGGTTCCTTGATGAGGGTTTGCGTGAGGTTTTCAGAGATGTTTCTGGTATTTCTGATTATACAGGTAATCTTACGCTCGATTTTGTTGATTATGAGCTTGATACCGAGCACCCCAATTATAGTGTTGAAGAGTGTAAGGAGAGAGATGCAACTCATTCCGCACCACTTCGTGTAACTGCGAGATTACACAATAAAGAAACAGATGAGGTTAAGGAAAGCCAAGTATTTATGGGCGATTTCCCTCTTATGACACCAAGCGGCACATTTGTTATCAATGGTGCTGAGCGTGTTATTGTTTCACAGCTTGTCAGATCTCCTGGCGTTTACTATAAGATGGAATATGATAAAACAGGTAAGCAGCTTTTCAGTGCAACAGTTATCCCTAACAGAGGTGCATGGCTTGAGTACGAGAACGATATTAATGATGTTTTCTATGTCCGTATTGATAAGAACAGAAAGCTTCCTGTTACAACATTTATCAGAGCTTTAGGTCTTAGCTCCGACACAGATATTATAGATTATTTCGGTGCTGACGAAAGAATCCTTGCAACAATTGAAAAGGATTCATGCAGCAATACCGAAGAGGCTCTCAAGGAAGTTTATAGAAAGCTTCGTCCAAGTGAGCCGCCAACAGTAGAAAGTGCTCAGGCACATATCAATGCACTTTTCTTCGACCCAAGAAGATATGATATGTCAAGAGTAGGTCGTTATAAATATAACAAAAAGCTTGGCATAGCAAATAGAATTGCAAATCAAAAGGTTGCAGAGCCTATCGCAAACCCACTCACAGGTGAGGTTATGGCAGAGGCAGGTCAGGTTATCTCTCCTGCTCTTGCAAGAGAAATCGAAGATGCAGGTGTAAATATTGCTTTCGTTGAGCATATTGAGGGCAAAATCGTTAAGGTTATATCTAACGCAATGGTTGATATTTCCAAGTTCGTTGATTTCGATGCAAAAGAAGAATGCGATATTAAAGAGCGTGTTCGTTTTGCTGTTCTCAGCGAAATTCTTGGCGAGTGCGATAATGACGAAGAACTTAAAAAGGAAATCTGCCGCAGAAGAGATGACCTCGTTCCAAAGCACATTATCATTGATGATATTTTTGCAAGTATCAACTATATGAACTGTCTTGCAAACGGCATTGGTAATACTGATGATATCGACCACCTCGGCAATCGTCGTATCCGCTCTGTTGGCGAGCTTCTTCAAAATCAGTTCAGAATAGGTTTCTCCCGCCTTGAAAGAGTTATTCGTGAGAGAATGACACTTCAGGCTCAGGACCTTGAAAATATGTCCCCTAATGCGCTTATAAATATTCGTCCTGTAACAGCTGCAATCAAGGAATTCTTTGGTTCATCACCACTTTCACAATTCATGGATCAGAATAACCCTCTTGCAGAGCTTACACATAAGAGAAGACTTTCAGCTCTTGGTCCTGGTGGTCTTTCAAGAGATAGAGCAGGATTTGAAGTTCGAGATGTTCATTACAGCCACTATGGTCGTATGTGTCCTATCGAAACTCCTGAAGGTCCTAACATCGGTCTTATCTCATATCTTGCAACCTTTGCAAAGATTAACGAATATGGCTTGATAGAAGCACCTTTCCGTAAGGTTGATAAGGATAAGGGTGTTGTTACAAATGAAGTTGTCTATATGACAGCTGATGTTGAGGATAACTATATCGTTGCACAGGCTAACGAACCACTCGATGAAGAAGGACACTTCATTCACGAGAAAATCAACGGTAGATGCAGAGATGAATTCGTTGAAGTTGAGCGTGATAAGGCTGACTATATGGATGTATCTCCAAGAATGGTTGTTTCTGTTGCTACTGCGATGATTCCGTTCCTCGAAAACGATGACGCAAACCGTGCGTTGATGGGTTCTAACATGCAGCGACAGGCTGTTCCGCTTCTCGTAACAGAGTCACCTATCGTTGGTACAGGTATGGAATATAAAGCAGGTGTTGACTCAGGCGTTTGTATCCTTGCTTCCGAAGATGGTGTTGTTGAGAGTGTAAGTGCTGACCAAATCAAGATGAGATATGATTCAGGCAAGACTGAAACTTTCCACATTATTAAGTTTACACGCTCAAACCAGGATACATGTATCAACCAGATTCCAATAGTTAACAGAGGTCAGCGTGTTAAGAAGGGCGAAGTTCTTGCTGATGGTCCTTCAACAAATAACGGTGAAATCAGTCTTGGTAAGAACGCTCTTATCGGATTTATGACTTGGGAAGGTTATAACTACGAAGATGCTGTTCTTATCAGTGAAAAGATAGTTCGTGATGATGTTTATACATCAATTCATATAGAAGAATACGAAACAGAAGCTCGTGATACTAAGCTTGGTGCTGAGGAAATTACAAGAGATATTCCTAATGTCGGCGACGATATGCTTAAAGACCTCGACGAGCGTGGTATTATCCATATCGGTGCAGAGGTTCACACAGGCGATATTCTTGTCGGTAAGGTTACACCAAAGGGTGAAACAGAGCTTACAGCAGAAGAAAGACTTCTCAGAGCAATCTTCGGTGAGAAGGCTCGTGAGGTCAGAGATACTTCCCTTAGAGTTCCTCATGGTGAATACGGTATCGTTGTCGATGTTAAGGTATTCACAAGAGAAAATAGTAAAGATGAGCTTCAGCCAGGTGTAAATCAGGTTGTCAGATGCTATATCGCACAGAAGAGAAAGATTTCTGTTGGTGATAAAATGGCTGGTCGTCATGGTAACAAGGGTGTTGTTTCCAGAATACTCCCTGTTGAAGATATGCCATTCCTCCCAGACGGTACTCCGCTCGATATAGTTCTTAACCCATTGGGCGTTCCTTCTCGTATGAATATCGGTCAGGTTCTTGAGGTTCACCTCGGTTATGCCGCTAAGGCACTTGGCTGGAAGATTATGACGCCTGTCTTTGACGGTGCTCACGAAGATGACATCTTTGATATTTATAAGGATATAGAGAAAAAGGCGAAGGCAGGAGAATTGCCGCCGCCTGAAAATCCAAGCAAGATTGACTTTACAGAATGCTTCAAAAAGGACGGCATTATTACTAACGAGTGTAAGACAAGAATGCGTGACGGTAGAACTGGTGAGTGGTTCGATAACCCTGTTACAGTCGGTTATATGTACTACCTCAAGCTCCATCACCTTGTCGATGATAAGATTCATGCTCGTTCTACTGGTCCATACTCACTTGTTACTCAGCAGCCTTTGGGTGGTAAAGCTCAATTCGGCGGACAGAGATTCGGTGAAATGGAAGTCTGGGCGCTTGAGGCTTATGGCGCTGCCTATACACTTCAGGAAATCCTCACAGTTAAGTCTGATGATGTTGTCGGTCGTGTTAAAACTTATGAGGCTATTGTTAAGGGACAGAACATTCCTACACCTGGTATTCCTGAATCATTTAAGGTTCTTATTAAGGAACTCCAGTCACTTGCTCTTGATGTTAAGGTTCTCGATAAGGATAATAACGAAATCGACCTCAGACAAAACTTTGACGAAGATGATGATGTTGGTCTGAACGCTGATTCCGACTCCGAATTTAACGAGAAAAATGTTATGACCACTATGGATGGCTATATGCTCGATGGTGATGATGAGGACGAGGACAATATGTTTGACGAAAGAGGAATCGTAAACGACAAGGACGATGCCGACGAAGATATGTTCGGAGAGGATTCCGACTATGAGGGCGGCGACTTCTTCGGCAATTCCGATGATGATAAATAATCGACAGGAGGAAGCATTTAATGGAATTTAATGTATTTGAATCTATAAAGATTGGTCTTGCTTCACCCGAAAAGATAAGAGAATGGTCTTATGGCGAGGTTAAAAAACCTGAAACCATTAACTACCGTACTCTAAAGCCAGAACGCGATGGTCTTTTCTGCGAAACTATCTTTGGTCCGCAAAAAGACTGGGAATGCCACTGCGGTAAGTATAAGAAAATTCGCTTTAAAGGAAAAATCTGCGACCGTTGCGGTGTTGAAGTTACTCGTTCTAAGGTAAGAAGAGAGCGTATGGGACATATCGAGCTTGCTGCTCCTGTATCTCATATCTGGTATTTCAAGGGTATTCCATCAAGAATGGGGCTTATCCTTGATATATCACCAAGAACACTCGAAAAGGTTCTCTACTTTGCAATGTATATTGTTACTGATCCGGGCAATGTAAGAGAAATCGAGAAAAAGCAGTGCCTTACAGAAAAAGAGTATAGAGACCTTAAAGAAAAGTATGAAGACGATTTTGAGGCTATGATGGGTGCAGAAGCTATCAAAAAGCTTCTTGCAGAAATAGACCTCGACCAACTTTCTGATGAACTTAAGGAAGAACTCGAAAATGCTTCTGGTCAAAAGAGAGTAAGACTCCTCAAGAGAATTGAAGTTGTAGAATCTTTCCGTCTTTCAGGCAATAGACCTGAATGGATGATTCTCGATGTAATTCCTGTTATTCCTCCGGATATTCGTCCTATGGTTCAGCTTGATGGCGGACGCTTTGCAACATCTGACCTTAACGACCTTTATAGACGAGTTATCAACAGAAATAACAGACTTAGCAGACTTTTAGAGCTTAATGCTCCTGATATTATCATCAGAAATGAAAAGAGAATGCTTCAGGAAGCAGTTGACGCACTTATAGATAACGGCAGAAGAGGCAGACCAGTTACAGGCCCTAATAACAGAGCCTTGAAGTCACTTTCCGATATGCTTAAAGGTAAGCAGGGACGCTTCCGTCAGAATCTTCTCGGTAAGCGTGTTGACTACTCAGGTCGTTCGGTTATCGTTGTTGGACCTGAACTTAAAATGTATCAGTGCGGTCTTCCTAAGGAAATGGCTCTTGAGCTTTTTAAGCCTTTCGTTATGAAAATCCTTGTTGAAAATAATGCTGCCGGCAACATCAAGGCTGCTCGTAAGGCTGTTGAAAGAGCAAAGCCAGAGGTTTGGGACGCACTTGAAAAGGTTATCAAGGGACACCCGGTTCTTCTCAACCGTGCTCCTACACTTCATAGACTTGGTATTCAGGCATTCGAGCCTGTTCTCGTAGAGGGTAGAGCATTGAAACTCCACCCACTTGCTTGCACAGCATTTAACGCTGACTTCGACGGCGACCAGATGGCTGTCCATGTACCGCTTTCAGCAGAGGCTCAGGCAGAAGCAAGATTCCTCATGCTTGCTTCAAATAACCTCCTCAAGCCATCAGATGGACGACCAGTTACAGTTCCTACTCAGGATATGGTTCTTGGTTCATACTATCTTACACTTGATAAGGACGGCGAACCAGGCGAGGGAAAAATTTTCCGTGATTGCGATGAAGCTATTATGGCTTATGATGCAAAGGTTGTCAGCCTTCACGCTAAAATTAAAGTTAGAAGAACTCTCGAAATCAATGGCGTTATGAAGACAGGTCTTGTAGATACAACTGTTGGTAGAATCATCTTCAATAGACCTATTCCACAGGATTTGGGCTTTGTTGATAGAACTAACCCTGAAAATGACCTCAAGTTTGAGATTGACTTCCTTGTTGGCAAAAAGCAGCTTGGAAAAATCTTTGATAAGTGTATAAGAATCCATGGCACACAGAGAACATCTGAGGTTCTCGATGCTGTTAAAGCACAGGGCTATAAGTATTCTACAAAGAGTGCTATTACTGTTGCTGTTTGTGATGCTGAAATTCCACCAACAAAGAAAGATATTATCGCTCGTGCAGAAAAGCAGGTTGACCAGGTTACAAAGATGTATAAGCGAGGCTTTATGTCTAACCAAGAGCGTTACGAAAAGGTTCTTAAGGTTTGGGAAACTGCAACAAATGATGTTTCTGACGCACTTCAGGCTAACCTCGGCAGGTATAACCCAATCTTTATGATGGCTGACTCTGGTGCCCGTGGTTCTATGAGCCAGATTAGACAGCTTGCTGGTATGCGTGGACTTATTGCGAATACAGCAGGTAAGACAATAGAAATTCCTATCAGAGCTAACTATCGTGAAGGTCTTAACATTTTGGAATACTTTATTTCATCTCGTGGTGCGAGAAAGGGTCTTGCCGATACAGCTCTTAGAACGGCTGACTCAGGTTATCTTACCAGAAGACTTGTTGATGTTTCACAAGATGTTATCATCAGAGAGGACGACTGTGGTACTACTGAGGGTATCGAAGTATTCGAGATTAAAGAGGGTAAGGAATCTATCGAAAGCTTCCACGAAAGACTTCTCGGCAGATACCTTTGCGAAGATTTCAAAGACCCAGCAACAGGCGAGGTTCTTGTTTCTAAGGATAAGCTTATGGGTGATGATGAAGCAGACCTTATCGTCAGCAAGGGTGTTGAACGCATTAAGCTTCGTTCAATTCTCCATTGTCGTGCAAAGCACGGCGTCTGCAAGCGTTGCTATGGTGCTAACCTTGCAAACGGTCAGCCTGTTACAGTCGGTGAGGCTGTTGGTATTATTGCCGCTCAGTCTATCGGTGAGCCTGGTACACAGCTCACAATGAGAACCTTCCATACAGGTGGTGTCGCAGGAGCTGAAGATATTACACAGGGTCTTCCTCGTGTTGAAGAACTCTTTGAGGGCAGAAAGCCTAAGCATCTCGCTATCATCAGTGAAATTGCCGGTGTTGTCAAGTTCGAGGAAATCAAGAAGAACCGTCACGCTGTTATTTATAATGATGAAACAGGTGAACAGAGGTCTTACCTCATTCCATTCGGTTCAAGAGTTCGTGTTGAAGAAGGTCAGGTCATCGAGGCTGGTGAAATGATTACAGAGGGTTCTGTAAATCCACACGATGTTCTTGCAATTAAGGGTACAGAAGCTGTTCAGAACTACCTCATTCAGGAAGTTCAGAAAGCATATCGTATGCAGGGTGTTGATATCAACGATAAGCATATCGAAGTTATCATTCGTCAGATGATGAAGAAAGTCAGAATTGATGATAACGGCTCTACAAAGCTTCTCCCAACAACTCTTGTTGATAAGAGCGAGCTTTATGCTGCTAACGATGAGGTTCGTGCAAGAATTGCAAATGGTGAAGAGGGACTCACAGAGGCGACCTATACACCAATGCTTCTTGGTATCACAAAGGCTTCTCTTGCAACAGATTCCTTCCTTTCAGCCGCATCATTCCAGGAAACAACAAGAGTTCTTACAGATGCAGCTATCAAGGGTAAGGTTGACCCACTTATGGGCCTTAAAGAAAATGTTATTATCGGTAAGCTTGTTCCTGCTGGTACAGGTATGCACCGTTATAGAGATGTTGAATATAGAGAGGAAAATCCATCTAATTCAGCTGAATAAAAACATTTAGATTGTAAATCAGGCATAGCTCAGATTATGGGCTATGCCTGATTTTTATATTATGTTGATTGATAATGTCGTACTAATACCTGCATTTTTGCTATACCTTCTTTTTGAGAGCGAATAATAGCACTGATTATTGGTCTTAGCTCTTGGCAAATTGAATATTTCATAGCATTTTCGCCCATTCTTACAGCACCCATATGATGCGGAATCATCTCGCAAAGAAAATTATAGTTTACATTATTAGTTTGTGGTGAAGATTTCATTTCGCTGAACATCTTTTGTGTGATTTCATTATATATTCTCGTATATGGTTTAAGCTGAATAGGTGAATTAGTCTTAGCACAACAACAAACCTCAATCGAAACCATATCATCTATGCTTTTAGTTTGCTCAGCAATTATGTTCAAGGCTATATTCTGCACTTCTATGTCAGTAGTGTAGCGGAGTATGTTTAGTGACATATCTATTGCGGCTCGATGATGTGGAATCATTTGTTTTATGAAGTTGCAGGAAATGCTGTCTGTAATTTTAACCTCTGCCATACAGCGAATCATAGTATCAAGAATAACGGAAAATGTGTCAAGATAACGCCTTGCAACATTGCTTATTTTTGGCGGAGTATTTGCTTTATTCATAAAAATCCTACCTCCTGAAATAATACTCTTAATATTATATTCAGACTGTTTGTTTAATGTGAATTAATAGCATTTTCAATGTAATATCATTGTAACTATCTATTAGCTAATAGATTTCCATAAGACACTTAAAAGTTTCGCTCGAGGTGGCGTGCCGCCACTGTCAAGACGCGGAATCGCTCGGCAAACCTCGCTCGTATTAAGTTAGGGGAGTTTATTCACGCGGAAGACTAAACTACCGATTAGCTAATAAATTTCCTAAAGACACTTAAAAGTTTCGCTCGAGCCTTTTCAAAGGCTCGCAGTTTCCAAAGGCAGAGCCTTTGGTGAGTTTTAAGGGCAACGCCCTTAACATATCTTGCCCTGTAAGTGCGGACACAGTCCGCACTTATTGACTAATGTTGTTGATAAGCTATCGAACGAGCAAACACAGTTCACCACTACTTAATAAACTTATTATATTTACACAAATTCATTGATGAAAATAGTGAATGTTTACTGATTTATTATTGCAGTGAGAAAAAACAATGTTACAGTTGATAGAAATGTAATAATTTTCTAAAGCTGATGTTGAAAGAAAAAAGATTTCGTGATATAATTGAGAATATGAAAGTATATACTATTATGGGAAAGTTTTGAGCAAGAATATACTTAGGGGAGATGTTATTTATGGGTGAAATAAATGTAAAAAATAAATTTAATCTTTGGCTTGAAAATGCTGTTGATGATTCTGACCTTATCGCAGAATTAAAGTCAGTTGCAGATGATGAAAATGAAGTTTATGAAAGATTTTATCGTGAACTCGAATTTGGTACAGCAGGTCTTAGAGGTATTATCGGTGCTGGTACAAACCGAATGAATATCTATGTTGTCCGCCGTACAACTCAGGGCTTGGCAAACTTCCTCAAGAAGAAATATGGCGAAGCTGCTGTTGCTATTTCTTATGATTCAAGAATTAAGGCTGATTATTTTGCACAAGAGGCTGCAAGAGTTCTCGCAGCAAATGGCATTAAGGCTTATATTTCAAGAGAGCTTCAGCCAACACCAGTTCTTTCATTCCTTGTAAGAGAGCTAAAATGTAAGTCTGGTATTATGGTTACAGCAAGCCATAACCCTGCAAAATATAATGGCTATAAGTGCTATGGCGAAGATGGCTGTCAGATGACAGATGTCAATGCTGGAACAGTTTATGATGAAATTCAGAAGGTTGACATTTTCAATGATGTTAAGCTTGTTGATTTTGAAGAAGGCATTAAGAGCGGTCTTATCGAGTGGGTTGATGAGAGCGTTTATGAAACATATCTTGATAATGTTCAGGCTCAGACAGTCAATAAGGATATTTGCAAGAACGCAGGACTTAAAGTAGTTTATACTCCACTTAACGGTGCAGGTAATAAGCTTGTTCGCAAGATTCTTGCAAGAATTGGTGTTGAAGATATTACAGTAGTTCCTGAACAGGAAAATCCAGATGGCAATTTCACAACTTGCCCATATCCTAACCCAGAAATCAGAGAAGCGCTCGACCTCGGTTTGAAGCTTTCTGAAAAGGTTGGAGCGGATTTACTTCTCGCTACTGACCCTGATAGCGACCGTGTAGGTATCGCTGTTAAGACAGAAGATGGTTATAGACTTCTCACAGGTAATGAAACAGGTATTCTTCTTATGGATTATGTTCTTTCTTGCAGAAAGGCTAATGGAACACTTCCTGAAAAGCCAGTTGCAGTTAAGACAATCGTTACATCTAAGCTTGTTGAAAGAATTTGCGAAAAGTATGGTTGTGAGCTCAGAAATGTTCTCACAGGCTTTAAGTATATCGGCGAACAGATTCTTGGTCTTGAAAAGAATGGCGAAGAATCAAGATATGTATTCGGCTTTGAGGAAAGCTATGGCTACCTTGCCGGCACATATGTAAGAGATAAGGACGCTGTTGTTGCATCTATGCTTATTTGTGAGATGGCTGCATATTATAGAAAGAATGGCAAGAGCCTTTATGAGGTTATGAACAGCGTTTATGAAGAATATGGCTACTATATCAACAGAACTCTCAGCTTTGAGTTTGAGGGTGCATCAGGTATGGAGAAGATGGCTAATATTATGAGCAATCTTCGTGACAATCCTCCTGCTGAAGTTTCAGGCATTGAGGTTGTTGCAACAGCCGACTATAAGCTTTCAGTTGCTAAGGATTTGAAGGCAGACACAGAGGAAGTTATCAATCTTCCAAAGTCAAATGTTCTTTCATATTCACTTGCAGATGGTGGAGCAGTTATCGTTCGTCCATCAGGCACAGAGCCTAAGATTAAGGTTTATCTTACTTCTGTTGGTAAGACAAGAGAAGAATCACTTGCACTTTGCGATAAGCTTGGCAAGGATATGGAAACAAAATTAGGCTTATTATAATTTGCTTAATAAAGATTAAATTAATAAACAGCCACAGGTTTTATACTGTGGCTGTTTTCGCATACAGAAATGATATTGGAGATTGAGGCTTATGAACAGACCTTTAGCAGACAGAATACGCCCACAAACGCTTGACGAAATTTCAGGACAAAAGCACCTTATTGGCAAAAATATGCCGCTCAGAAATATTATTGAGTCAGGCAAAATTCCTAATATGATTTTTTACGGACCGTCGGGTGTTGGAAAAACCACACTTGCCTCAATTATTGCCAAGCGTACAAATATGACACTTCGCAAGCTGAATGGTACTACTGCATCGACGGCGGATATAAAGGATATTGTTTCTGAACTTTCAGGCTTTTCAGGATTAAATGGAATTTTACTATATCTTGACGAGATTCAATACTTCAATAAAAAGCAACAGCAGACACTTCTTGAATTTATTGAGAATGGTAGTATTACACTTATTGCATCTACTACGGAAAATCCATATTTTTATGTTTATGGTGCTATTTTGAGCCGTTCAACTGTTTTTGAATTTAAGCGAGTTGAAAAGAATGATGTTCTTAATACAATAGAGAGAGCCTATAATATACTTCGTGAAGAATCCGAAGAAAAAATTGAGCTTGAAGATGGAGTTACCGAACATATAGCTTATGGCTGTGGTGGAGATGTCCGCAAGGCAGTTAATGCGGTTGAACTTTCTGTTCTTTCAACCTGTGCGACAGACGGAATAAAACATATTACACTTGAAACCGTAAAATCACTCACTCAAATGAGTGCTGCCAAATATGACCGAGAGGGCGATGAACATTATGATTTGCTTTCAGCCTTTCAGAAATCTATGAGAGGTTCTGACCCGAATGCAGCGGTGCATTATCTTGGCAGACTTTTAGAAGCGGGAGATTTACCATCAGTTTGCAGAAGGCTTATTGTTTGTGCTTGTGAAGATGTAGGCTTGGCGTATCCTATGATAATTCCAATAGTCAAGGCGGCGGTTGATTCAGCCCTGCAAGTTGGCTTGCCAGAGGCAAGAATTCCGCTTGCGGACGCAGTGATTTTAGTATGCTCTGCACCTAAATCCAATTCGGCATATATGGCTATAAATTCTGCAATGGAAGATATAAGAGCTGGAAAAACGGGTGCTATTCCAAGACAGTTGCAGAATAAGCATTATGACGGAGCAGACGCAAAGGTTAAGGGGCAGTTTTATAATTACCCACACGATTTTAAGAATCATTGGGTTGAACAACAATATTTGCCAAATGCGATAAAAGACGCTATATATTATGTTCCCGCCGAAAACAAAAACGAACAGGCATTTGCAGAATATTGGCGAAAAATCAAAGGAAAATAGTGGGTGCCGACCCACAGCGAAGACGCAGAATTGCTCGGCGTTGCCTCGCTCGTGGTGTGTTATGGGAAGTTTGTTAATGCGGATAAAAAAATTACCAATGAACTACCGAACGGGTGAACACAGTTCGCCCCTACAAATTGCTTGCAAATTCCCTAAAGACAATTAAAAGTTTTGCTCAAGCTTTTTCAAAAGCTTGCAGAGTTGAGGGACGGAGTCCCTCATGGGTGTTAAGGGCAAAGCCCTTAACATCTCTTTCATTTTAAGAGCGGACGAAGTCCGCCCTTTTGTTAGTTTATAAGCAATTTTCTCGATTATAGCAATTAGATTTCTTATACACTGCCATATATTAATTATTAAAAAATTTATAAAGGAATTTCCATAAGATAAATTTCTTTATAAGAAACAAACTGCTCTTTGGCTATGCTACTATTTATAAAAGTTATTTAAAATTCTTGGAGGAAATATATAATGAAAACTATTGCAAGTTTTACTATTAACCATGATTTGCTCGATGCCGGTATGTATACATCTCGTGTTGATGGCGATGTTGTAACTTATGATGTAAGAATGAAAAAACCAAACGCAGGAGAATACCTCGAGGATAGCGGTTTGCATACCTTTGAGCATCTTTTTGCAACCTTTGCAAGAAATTCTGAATATTCAGACAGCGTTGTTTATGTAGGCCCTATGGGCTGCCGTACAGGATTTTATTTTCTTGTAAGAGATAGCATATCTCCAGAAAAGGCTATTAATATAGTATATGATGCTTTTTGCTTTATAGCAGATTTTGATGGAACTATCCCAGGCAGTGAACGCAAAGAATGTGGAAATTATGTAGCTCACGATTTAGTTGCCGCAAAGAAATATGCTAAAGATATGTTACCTATTTTAAGGGATTGGACAGTTGAAAAATTGGTTTATCCGAGATAAACCTAAAAACCTATAAAATTTATAGGAAATATTTTTGAAAAAGCCTTGACAAGCGAAAGGGATTAGTGTATAATTCAAAACATAGCAATCCGATATGAATTGTGGAAGGTGATTAGTTATGAAAATCAGTAAGTATTTTAAACCCTATAAATCACGCACAGAACGAATGTGCTGTTGCTGATAGTAAAATCTGAACACAATAAATTTTGATTATAAATGAATTATACAGAATAGTTGAAAGAGGTAATAATAATGAGCGAACTTAAAGAAAGAAATTTAAAATTTGAAACACTTCAACTCCATGTTGGTCAAGAGCAGGCTGACCCAGTAACAGATGCAAGAGCAGTTCCAATATATGCTTCAACTTCATATGTTTTCCATAACTCGCAGCACGCCGCAGATAGATTTGCACTTAAAGATGCAGGTAACATTTATGGCAGACTTACTAACCCAACACAAGATGTTTTTGAGCAGAGAATTGCAGCTCTTGAGGGTGGTGTAGCAGCTCTTGCAGTAGCAAGTGGTGCAGCAGCTGTAACATATACAATTCAGAACCTTGCAGGTGCAGGCGACCACATTGTTGCTGCAAAAACAATTTATGGTGGTTCTTATAATCTTCTTGAGCATACACTCCCAACATATGGCATTAAGACAACTTTTGTAGACCCTGACGAAGAGGGTGCATTTGAAAGTGCTATTCAGGATAACACAAAGGCTATCTATATTGAATCTCTTGGCAATCCAAATTCAAATATTATTGATATAGAAAAGGTTGCAGCAATCGCACACGCACATAAAATTCCGCTTGTTGTCGATAGCACATTCGCAACACCATATCTTTTAAGACCTATTGAGCATGGTGCAGATATTGTTGTTCATTCAGCAACAAAGTTCATCGGTGGTCATGGTACAGCAATTGGCGGTGTTATCGTTGATAGTGGTAAGTTCGATTGGGAAGCAAGTGGAAAATTCCCATCACTTGTAGAGCCAAACCCAAGCTACCACGGTGTAAGCTTCACAAAGGCGGCTGGACCAGCAGCATTTGTTACAAAGATTCGTGCAATCCTGCTTCGTGATACTGGTGCAACAATTTCTCCTTTCCACGCATTTATCTTCCTCCAAGGTCTTGAAACACTCTCACTCCGTGTAGAGCGTCATGTTGAAAATGCGCTCAAGGTTGTAGATTTCCTCAAAAATCACCCACAGGTTGAAAGAGTTAATCACCCATCACTTCCAGAGAGCGGTTATAAGGACCTTTACGATAAGTACTTCCCGAAGGGTGCTGGTTCTATCTTCACATTTGAGATTAAGGGTACATCTGAGGACGCACAAAAGTTCATTGATAACCTCAAGGTATTCTCACTTCTTGCAAATGTTGCCGATGTTAAATCTCTTGCAATCCACCCAGCAACAACAACACATTCACAGCTCAACGAAGAAGAGCTTGCAGAGCAGGGCATTAAGCCAAATACAATCAGACTTTCTATCGGTACAGAGCATATTGATGATATTATCTTTGACCTTGAAGAAGCATTTAAGGCAGTTGCAAATAAATAATTAAATCTTCTCCTTAGGAAAATTAAAAGTTTCGCTCGTGATGTATTAAAGAAACTTACGATTATTAAAAATTCCCCTGATAAATTTAAGCCATATTGATACAATTCCCCCTATACCTTCTAATAAATTTAAGTCCTTGCATCAAAATTCGATGCAAGGGCTTTTACTTTTGCATAAAGTTTAATTTTCCGCTTTACCTATTCGACAATGTGTGATAAAATAAACATAGTATGTCAAGATTTCATTATACTGAAAGGATTGGTAGTGAAATGTCAGAAGTAAAAAGAATTTTTGTTGAAAAAAGAAAGGGCTTCGATGTCGAAGCGGTAAACCTGCTCGCAGATTTAAAGCAAAATCTCGGTATTAAAAATGCAGAAGCAGTAAGAATTATTAACCGCTATGATATTTCAGGTCTTGACGGTGAAAGCTTTGAAAAAGCTAAGAATACTATTCTTAGCGAAACAAATGCTGATACTGTTTATGATGAAAAGATTTCTATCGGTGATGAATTTAAGGTATTTGCTATGGAATATCTTCCAGGTCAGTATGACCAAAGAGCCGATTCAGCTGCACAATGTGTTCAGCTTCTCACACAGGGCGAAAGACCACAGGTAGTTACAGCTAAAGTTATCGCAGTTTCAGGCAATATTTCAGACACTGATTTTGAAAAGATTAAGGATTATCTTATAAACCCAGTTGAGTCCAGACTTGCTTCCTTTGAAAAGCCAGAAAGCCTTGATATGAAAGCAAATGTTCCAGATAATGTTGCAGTTATAAAGGGCTTCACAGTCTGGAATGATGAGGAAATGGAAAAGTATTATTCCTCTATGGGCTTTGCTATGACACTTTCAGACTTGAAGTTCTGCCGTGATTATTTCAGAGATGAAGAACACCGTGACCCAACAGTTACAGAACTTCGTGTTATCGACACATATTGGTCAGACCATTGCCGTCATACAACCTTCCTCACAAGACTTGAGAAGATTGAGATTGAAAAAGGTGCCTTGTCTGAGGCTATCGAGAATGCTCTTAAAGAATACTATTCAGCTCGTGATGAAATTTATGGCAAGGATACAAAGAGAGATGTATCCCTTATGGATATGGCTATCATTGGTATGAAGCTTCTTCGTAAGCGTGGACTTATTCCTGACCTTGATGTCAGTGACGAAATCAACGCTTGCTCTATTGAGGTTCCAGTAACTATTGATGGCAAGACAGAAAAGTGGCTCGTTCAGTTCAAGAACGAAACACATAACCACCCAACAGAAATTGAGCCTTTCGGTGGTGCGGCTACTTGCCTTGGTGGTGCTATCAGAGACCCACTTTCAGGCAGAGCATATGTTTATCAGGCTATGCGTGTTACAGGTTCAGGCGACCCAACACTTCCTTTTGAAAAGACAATGAAAGGTAAGCTTCCATCAAGAAAGATTACAACAGGTGCGGCACAGGGTTATAGCTCATACGGCAACCAAATCGGACTTGCAACAGGTCAAGTTACAGAGCTTTACGATATGGGTTATGCAGCAAAAAGACTTGAAATCGGTGCAGTTATTGGTGCGTCACCAAAGGAAAATGTTGTTCGTGGCGTTCCAAGTGAAGGCGATATTATAGTTCTCCTCGGCGGTAGAACAGGTCGTGACGGCTGTGGCGGTGCAACAGGTTCTTCCAAGGCACATACACTCGAATCAATCGAAACCTGTGGTGCTGAGGTTCAGAAGGGTAATCCTCCGACAGAACGCAAGATTCAAAGACTTTTCAGAAATGAAAAAGCCGCTAAGATGATTAAGCGTTGCAATGACTTCGGTGCAGGCGGTGTTTGTGTTGCTATTGGTGAGCTTGCAGACGGTCTTGACATCGACCTTGATAAGGTTCGCAAGAAGTATGACGGTCTTGACGGCACAGAGCTTGCAATCTCCGAATCTCAGGAGAGAATGGCTGTTGTACTTGATAAGAGCGATGTTGACGCATTTATTGCACTTGCAGGCGAGGAAAACCTCGAAGCATATCCTGTTGCAATAGTTGCAAAGAATCCAAGACTTACAATGAAATGGCGTGGCGATGTTATCGTAAGCCTCAGCCGTGAATTCCTTAATACAAACGGTGTTACACAGGTAGCAACTTCATATATTACTGCTCCTGATGCTGATAATTGTTATAGAACTTCTGTTCCAAAGGCTCTTGAAGGACTTGATACAAAGACTGCATTTAAGAAGAACCTTTCTCGTCTTGAGTGCTGCTCACAGAGAGGACTTGTTGAACGCTTTGATGCAAGTATCGGTGCGGCAACAGTTATGATGCCATTCGGTGGTAAAACTCAGCTTACACCAGAAGATGCTATGGCTGCAAAGCTTCCGCTTCTCAAGGGTGAAACTGACGATGCAACTGCAATGAGCTATGGTTATATTCCAGGCATTTCTCGTTGGAGTCCATTCCACGGTGCAGCTTATGCTGTTACAGAATCTCTCTCAAAGTTAGCTGCAATCGGTGCAGACCCACTTACTTCAAGACTTACCTTCCAAGAATATTTTGAAAGACTTCACGAAGTTCCTTCCCGTTGGGGCAAGCCTACTGCCGCACTTCTCGGTGCATTGACAGCACAGATAAATATGGGTATTCCGTCAATCGGTGGTAAGGATAGTATGTCAGGTTCATTCGAGGATTTAGATGTACCACCTACACTCGTAAGCTTTGCCGTAGCAATGACAAAGGCTTCTAAGACAATTTCCGCCGAATTTAAGAAGTCAGGCTCTAAGGTTGTTTACATCCCACTTCCAGAGGATAAGGCAACAGGACTTCCAGCTTGGGAAGAACTCAAGAAGGTATATAAGGCAATCTATGCACTTGCAAATGACGGCAAGATTCTTGCAGCATCTGTTGTTCGTGAGGGCGGTGCAGCTGCAACTGTCGCAAGAATGAGCTTTGGTAATAAGATAGGCTTTGAGTTCAAGAATGAGCTTACAGCAAAAGAGCTTTTCGCTCCGCTTTCAGGTTCATTTGTTGTTGAACTTGCAGACGGTGCAGAAATTTCCGATATTCTCTATTATGATTTAGGTACAACTGTTGATGCAGAAACAATCACAGTCAACGGCGAAACTCTCACTATTGATGAGCTTATCGAGGAATGGAACTTCAAGCTTGAGGGCGTATTCCCAACTAAATCATATTGCCCAGCAAATGAGCAAGAAATCCCACTTTATACAGAACGCAATACCTCATCACCTGTCATCAAGACAGCAAAGCCAAAGGTATTTATTCCTGTATTCCCAGGAACAAACTGCGAGATTGATACAGCAAGAGCCTTTGAAAAGGCTGGTGCAGAACCTGAGCTTCTCATTGTAAAGAACCTTACTCCAGCAGCTATCGAGGAAACAATTTCTGAGATGGTTAAGCTCATTGACGATGCACAGATGGTTATGCTTCCAGGTGGTTTCTCAGGCGGTGACGAGCCAGACGGTTCAGGTAAGTTTATCGCAACAACTTTCAGAAACCCAAGAGTCAGCGAGGCAGTCGCAAGACTTCTCAATCAGCGTGACGGTCTTATGCTCGGTATCTGCAATGGTTTCCAGGCACTTATCAAGCTTGGACTTGTACCTTACGGCGAAATTCGTGAGCTTAAAGCAGATGACCCAACACTTACATTTAACACAATCGGTCGTCATATTTCCCATATGGCATATACTCGTGTTACTTCCACAAAGTCACCATGGTTCTCATCTGTAAACGCAGGAGATGTATTCTCAGTGCCGATTTCTCATGGTGAAGGCAGATTCGTAGTTTCTGACGAAATGCTCCAAAAGCTTATCGCAAATGGACAGATTGCAACACAGTATGTTGACCTTAACGGTAAGCAGGCTGATACAATCGAGTTCAACCCGAACGGCTCTGTTTGTGCTATTGAGGGTATTACAAGCCCGGACGGTCGTGTTCTTGGTAAGATGGGACATTCCGAGAGAAAGGGCGACAACCTTTATAAGAATGTACCATTTGAGAAAGACCAAAAGATTTTCGAGAGCGGCGTAAAATACTTCAAGTAATATAAAAATTAAA